>MDTE01077033.1_pt1 | contig 74324 bp, 70 predicted proteins | sample 811231 | NCBI WGS metagenome assembly MDTE01 (sample SAMN05326651, study PRJNA326480) | marine metagenome | isolation source: seawater | place: Indian Ocean: Red Sea | collected 2010
TAAAAAAAGAGAAGGGGAGCATTCGATTCGCTCCCCTTCCTTGTCTCTAGCACCATTTATGTAGTGCTCAAAACAGTAAATTATATGTCTATGATAAGCGACGTCTCCAGAAGAGCCAAATCACTACACCTACAGCAATAAGACCAACAAGGCCATTATCACCAAGGCTATCAACAAGACGTATAATGTTGCCAACTACATCGCCTGGGAGGAACGCAACGTCCCGGCCAAACAATATCTGGGCAACAATGGCAACTGCAACCAGCAATAATCCAACTTCGATTAGCTGGCCTACCCATTTTTTAACGGTATCAAGTACATCAGGCATTTGAAGCCTCCTTATAGCACTGACAAAAAAACCTTTAGATAATTGTCGGAGGCTGGCTTAATTCAATCATTAGTGCAACGCTTTAAGTGAAATTTTTTTTTTTTATTATCATTTGTGGCAAAAGTAAGGCCGGTTAGGTAACTATTTAAGTCATTGAAAATAAATACTAATAGTCTATTTTTTATGACATTGATAATAAGAAAAAAAAAATTAAAAAAAAACTATGTTTTTTATCTTTTTTAACCAACAAAACCCACAAAATGTCCCGAATCGGGAAAAAATTTCTTTGCGATTCATTAAAATTTATGCTGACCAATAACTAATTTAATGATTATTATAAGAGAAATAAATACTTTGGATTTGTTCTCTTGAGAGTAAAGCAATGTCAGCATAATGTATCATCGTTTGTTTTGTATATGTTGCCCGCGTGGCGGAATTGGTAGACGCAAGGGACTTAAAATCCCTTGATCTTTATGGTCGTGGAGGTTCAAGTCCTCTCGCGGGCACCAACAAAACGAATAAAAACAATGACTTAGAGGGCAGGGAAGAACGACACGAAAAGAACAAAAGGGGACGGTGTGCACAATAAAACCAAGTTGTGTACAATAAACTTTAAAACAGCCCGAATCACTGGATGTGAATGTCATCATTTTGTTCCAGTTTTTTGATGTCTTTCCAAGCCAGACACCTTCCTTAAATTTTAGTATTCCGCTACGATCCTTCCTAAGGAAGGAAGAGGCTCGCTATGCTAACCGAACAAGAAGTTCAAAAATATAAGTCGGATGGTTATGTTGTTCCAGATTACCGAGTTCCATATCATATTTTAGAATCAATAGATGAAAAAACGGATTTATTTATTGGGGAGAATCCAGAGTTCCGGGATAATTGCTCTGCTCTTTTACGCCATGACATAAGTTTCGCGAGTTATTGTTTCACCCCTGGTATTTTAGATATGGCAGAGCAGTTAATTGGACCAGATATTGCCCTTTGGAACATGAGCCTGTTTGGCAAGCCAGCTAACGATGGTAAGGCAACCCCATGGCATCAGGACGGAGAATACTGGCCAATAAGACCCCTTGCCACATGCTCCGTGTGGGTTGCAGTTGATGAATCCTCGGAGGAGAATGGCTGCTTAGAGGTAATACCCGGTTCTCACAGGAACAGGGCTCTCAGTCGGCATCAACATAACCCAAGTGATGATTTGACGTTACATGAAGAATTGTTGGATACGGAATTTGATGTCAAATATTCTAAAAAAATTCTCCTGGAACGCGGCCAAATCTCTTTCCATGATGTTTTCCTAATGCATGGTTCGCAGCCCAATCGATCCAATAAAAGACGGCGCGGAATGACCATGCGGCTGATGCCTACCACATCGCATTGGGATCGTAATCTTGCTCCGGATGTATTGTCTCATCATCCACTATTATTATTAAAAGGTACGGACAGGTTTGGAAAAAATGATTTTGAAAAAGCAGAAGATCTTGTGCCAAAGATAATTTGAAGCTTATGGTCTCAGCTTGGGTATACTCTAGCAAATGTGAATTAAGGGGAGATAGTTTATGGCGAGTTATGCAACAGGGGATGGATTAATTCCACCCAGAGACGCTGCTCAGCGTGGCCTTAACCAAATCATGAGATTGGGCGGTAATGATAGGGCTTATCCTGCTAGATGGAGGCTGTGATGAAACTAATTTATACCATGATTTTTTTACTGGGATTTATCGTTGTAACTACAGATTCAAAGGCTTCTAATCTGTCGCTTTGTCTTAAATCGGACATATACCTTTGGGATAACTGTTTTGGCAGCCATACCTATGACAATGGAGCTAAATATATAGGAGAATTTAGTAATGGTAATCCCCATGGTCGTGGTGCATTAATCCATGCTGGTGAATGGGTTGGCCATAAATATGTAGGTGAGTTTCGAGATGGTCAATACAACGGTCAGGGCACGTATTCCTATGGTAATGGAGATTTATTAGCAGGAACATTTAAGAATGATAGGCCCGATGGCTTGGGTGCTTTTGCTCATAGCAATGGTGCAAAATATCTAGGTGAATTTATAGGCTGGTCTAGAAATGGTCATGGTACCTATACTTTTGCTAATGGTGAAATATATACTGGTAAATTTAAAAATGATGAACCCAATGGTTGGGGTAAATATATATTTCCGAATGGTGACATATACACGGGTGAATTTGAAGGGTGGCAGCGAAATGGCTTGGGAACCTTTACCTTTTCTGATGGTAGAGTCTTGCAGGGTGTCTGGAAAAATGATGAATTTCAATATGCAAGTGAAGTCAAGATGTCCAACTAACGCTAAAGTTTCCATGAATAGCTCTAATAAATAGGTTGCTTATATCTATTTAGCACGAGGTAATTCATCCCAGCGTGTTGTAAAGGAAGGTGTTTTATAGTTTTGGTTCATGTACCAAGTCTTGGGTTTTTTTACCTGTCCCAATTGCAAGAACCCAGATCCAAAGCGCTGATTAATAATATCGTATGCCTTAGATAGTTGATCATTACTTTGTACGTAGGGGTAGAATAAATCTTTAACAGCTTTTTCAGGCCTACTAAGGTTAATTAATATAACGCCAGCTTTCTTGTAATGAATATTAGGTTTGAATATTTGATTTAATCCTCTCATTGCTGCCCTGTGAATCTCTTGGGTGCTATTCGTCTGTGGATGTAGGCTGAGAGTTATAGATTTACTGTATTGTTCTATATCAGTATTAAAGGGGCTAGTTTGAACAAAGACGTTAATCTCTCCAGCTATAAGGCCATGTTTTCTGACCTTAGATGAGGCCCTATCTGAAAAGGTAGCAATGGCTGACTTTAATGCGGTATAATCAGTCAAAGGTTTACCAAAACTTCTTGACACGCAGATTGTCTGTTTATCTGGAGATTCGTCTTCGAGCTTAACACATGATAGTCCTTGTAGCTCTTTTACAGTTCTTAAGCCTACAATCCCAAACTTTTGTCGGATCCATCTTTCGGGGGCCGCTCTGAGATCGTAAGCTGTCAGTATATCTTGTCTTTCTAATACCCTAGACCAGCGACGACCAATGCCCCATACGTTATTTACTTCTGTTTTTTGTAGAGCAATGTCTATCCAAGGAGAATTATTCAAATCAAGTATACCTTCTGTTTTTTTTGATGTTTTAGCTAATCTGTTAGCAATTTTGGATAGGGTTTTAGTTTGTCCAACACCAATGGATACAGGTATTCCCGTCCACTGCAGAACACATTGGCGAATATGTTTGCAGTATTCTGTAAGGTTTAAATGATCAAAGCCTGATAAATCCAGAAAGCATTCATCAATACTATAAATTTCAGACCTAGGGGTGAAGGAAGACAGGACTGTCATCACCCGGTTACTTATATCTCCATAAAGGGCATAGTTACTTGATAAAACTATGACACCCTTTTTTTTAAAATCATTCCTGAACTTGAAGTAAGGTGCACCCATTGGAATACCTAGAATTTTTGCTTCATTGCTCCGGGCAATAACACATCCATCATTATTGGATAGAACCACTATAGGTTTATTAATGAGCCTAGGTTGAAATATTCGTTCACAGCTCGCATAAAAATTATTACAGTCAACAAGTGCAAAGATAGTCATTCTAGATTTCTTACCGAGTTTTTTACTACGCCCCAAATTTGAGATTCTTCCAGTAAAGGAATTGACGGGTAATCAGAGTTTTCTGGTGCAAGTAGCCATGCACCATGAGTATCACGTTTCAGACGTTTGACTGTTAAATCACCCATTACTGATGCTATAACAATACTACCATTCTTTGGTTCAAGACTTCGATCTACGATCAGTAGGTCACCATCATAGATTCCTGCTCCAATCATAGAATCACCTTCAGCCTTCACGAAATATGTCGCAGCTGGGTGCTCAATGTAGTCATTTAGATCAAGACTTCCTTCGACAAAATCTTCAGCAGGAGAAGGAAAGCCAGCGGGAACACGACTAAGTATGAATGGTAGGTGCAAAGTAGATGTGAGAACAGATAAGAATTTCATAGCGACAATAGGAACAAAAGTGGAACAATTTTGTTATATTGCACTATTTTATCCATTATTCAAGGGCTATAAGGTCACTTTGTTAGTTTGTCTGTTTGGCAAAGTTTTTTGATAATAGCTATAAGGATATATAAGCAACACAGAGAATATTGATTTTTAGCTGAATCAAATATTTTACTTGTACAATTCTGTGTTGCCTATGCCAGTGCAAGATGATAGTTGCAAACAATCTAAATAAGTAGATAAAAGAAAGTGAGCCAAGAATTAAATTCCTGACTCGCTCAATAGATATATTTTATAGCCTTTGTATTGATAAGGTTATTCAGCTGCTGCGGCAGGTGCTAACTTTAACCGGGCTATTTTCTCTAGTTGTGGTTCCTTATGATAATTGCCATCCTTCATTATCATTAAGAAGTTATCTGAGTCTTGAAGGATAGATACATCTTGGGTTGGGTCTCCGTTGACCAGCAATAGATCAGCGAGGTAGCCCTCTTTTACAAGCCCAATATTCATACCCATTAGTTCACCGCCTAATTGAGTTGCTGCTCGTAGAGCCTGTGCATCTGAATATCCAAAAAGATTTACAAAGTGTTCTAGGTCTCTAGCATTGGTTCCAATAGGATTCCATGCAAAGCCATAATCACCACCCGGCAATACTTTTATGCCTCGTTGCCTAAGTTCATTATAAACTCTCATACAACTTTCTAGTTTTCTCTTTAATTCAAGGCCTTCGGCAAATTCTTCAGTTATTCCCCAATCGCTTGCTTCATAAATTGTTGCATAAATGAGACCAGCTGCGGGTGCCATGAATATTCTTTTTTTCCTAGCTTCTATAAGGTCCATAGTCTTAGATTTAACGAAATCTGCATGATATAGAATATCAATATTGTGTTTTAAGGCCATCCTTATAGAGCCATCTGATCGAGCGTGTGTTAGTACGTTGAGCTTGCGTTCATTAGCAACTTCTACGCATGCGGCTACTTCTTCATCTGTATAAGAGAGAGTTTCCATTCCCGCACCGCGGGCAAATTGGTCTCCAGAAATATTAATCTTGATATTGTCGACACCCTCACGAGCACATAGTCGAACTGCTTTAATCATCTCATCTCGTCCATCTGCAATCAATCCAATGGATTCTTGATGCAAGTGTAGTAATCGTTCATCTCCTAATCCACCTGTTGAGGTTATTTCTGGGGAGGCTGCCAGAAGTCTAGGTCCTGGAAAGTGACCAGAGTTAATTGCTTCCTTAAGAGCTACCTCTAAACGAATTTTTGAAACACCAGCTGCAGAGAACAGTGCTGTAAACCCTTGATCAAGCATTGTTTTTGCATTACGGACTGCAATCAACATATGATCTTCTGGGGGTATTTGACCTACCTGTGGTAGTTGCGTGCAGTCAGTATAACATACGTGGGCATGCGGTTCTATAAGTCCTGGCATTAAGGTTGCTCCGCCACCATCAACTATCTTTACATCTTTGGTGCGAATTTTCTTTGACCCAGTGGCTACTTTATGAATCATGTTTCCCTGGACTAGAACCTCACCAGAAGTTAGTTTTTTACCAGTTCCATCAAAAATCTTTATATTTTTAAATAATGTTTGTGCCATTCTCATGTCTCCCCTAAACAACATGTGTGAATAAACCCTGCTAGTGGTATTATGGCCTATAAATTGGGTATTCGACAATACTCTTTTGAAAGTTCTGTATACAGTTCCATTTTAAGTTTGTTATCAGCAAAAAAATCTCAATACTTAGAGGAGTAAAATGCAAAATCTTAAAGAGCTAGATACTGAGTATGTAAGAAGTCATTTCTCTGCATTAAATGGAAAGTGGGCCTTTCTGGAGAATGCTGGTGGTACACTCACGGCTAATCAAGTGATTCAACGGGTTCAGAACTATATGTCGCATTTTCATGTTCAACCAAATCATTTTTATAAACCCTCTCAAGATGCTGGAATATTGATGGCGAACGGTCAAGCTGTGGCGGCTGAGATGATTGGTGCAAAGCAAGATGAGGTAATGATCAGTCCCAATACAACAGCAAGTGTTTTTTTCTTAGCAAATTCCATCCGAAGATTATTTTCTGAGGGGGATGAAATAATTGTCACTGACTTAGATCATGAGGCTAATAATGGTGCATGGCGTAAACTCGCTGAATTTGGTCTAAAGATTAAGGAATGGAAATTTTGCAGAGATAACGGTTCTCTAGAGATTGAAACTTTGGAGCCTTTGCTCTCTTCAAAAACACGTATGGTATGTTTTACGCATTGTTCGAATATTACAGGAGCCATAAATGATATAAGTTTACTAGTGGACCGAATACATGATGCTGGAGCAATGGCGTGTGTCGACGGTGTTGCTTATGCACCACATAGGCCTATTGATGTTAAATTGTGGGATGTAGATTTTTATTTTTGTTCTTTATACAAAATTTATGGGCCTCATCTTGGTATTTTTTACGCAAAGAAAGAACATATTGAAAATGCTACAGGTAATAATCATTATTTCTTAGATGATAATTTACCATTGAAATTAAACCCTGGTGGTCCAAATCATGAACTTACATCTGGGATTGTGGGTATAGGAGATTATTTTAGTACACTTCATGACCATCACTGCGTATCAGAAAAAAATACATTACTAGATAAAGTCAATGAGCTTAGTGCCTTGATTTCTAATCATGAGGAAAAGATCTCTCAACCATTAGTTGATTTTCTGACTAAATCTCAGAGCATAGAACTATTTGGGCCAAAGAGTGCAGATAGTATGTTGCGTGCTCCTATATTTTCCTTTGATATTAAGGGGCATAATTCAGCTGAAGTTGTTAAAGCACTAGACCTAGATGAAGTGGGCATTGGTTCAGGTCATTTCTATGCACCACGATGTTTAAAGTCTTTAGGTTGTAAGTTAAATGATGGTTTGATTAGAGTTAGCTTGGTGCATTATAATGATAGCAATGACGTTATTAGACTTATAGAAGCACTAGAGAAGTTAATCTGATTTTTTATAGTTTTTGAATTAATAATTTAAGGTTTATCATTTATTTTTTTTATCCATACTTTAGTGTCATGAAATACTGCACCACCTTCTGGTAGACCTCTTTCTGCGGAGGTAAGCACATTTACCCCTAGTCCACTCTTAAATGCACCGTTTGGCCAGATACTCTCGATGATTACCACTCCATTTTGCTGTTTTGTATCTGTAATATTAACATTAAGGCTAATATACCCTTGATTATTACCAACTTTTACAATTTCGCCTTGTTTCACGTTTAGTGATTCAGCATCTGCTTTAGTTAGAATTATTTCTGGTTGATTCTCTTTAGAAGTAGATGTTTGTGTTTCAGTAAAGCTTGTATTTAAGAAATTATGGGCTGGTGCTGTAATTAACCGGAATGGGTGTTCGATGTCAGGAGATTCAATAACTTCAAAATGATCTGGAAAGTCAGGGATTTCAGGTAATTTTTTCTGATCTTTATTTTCTCTAGTGTTTTTCCAAACCCCACGAAACCTAAATTTCTTGTTGGGAGTAGGCCAGCCGTTTAAATGATGAGCAATATCAAAACTTGGCATGCAGTCATGCCAACCTGTCTTAAGAATTTTTCTAGAGTCGGGGTAGTTCGCTTTTAATAATAGATCATCGATAATCTGAATTGCACTCATTTTGAAACCTGGATGTTGGGCTCCTAATCTTTTTGCTATATCACAAATTACCTGATGATTTTCCCTGCTGTTTTTATAAGGCTCTATAATTTTTGGTCCTACTATTACATGGGAATGACCACCTCCTTGATAAATATCATTATGTTCAAGAAATGTTGTGGCAGGTAAAACAATATCTGCATACTTAGCTGTATCAGTGAGAAATTGTTCGTGGACGCATAGAAATAAATCCTCTCTTTTGAGCCCACAATTAACTTTTGAAGAGTCTGGAGCAACAACGGCAGGATTAGTATTCTGTATTATCATTGCTTTAACTGGCACACCACCTTTAAGATCTTCCGTATTTCCAGTTAGAATTTCTCCAATCCTTGACATGTCAAGTTTTCGTACATTGGGATCATAACTATCAAGGCCCTCAATTAGGGTTTTATCCCAACCATATATGGATTTATTTGAATAAAGTGCTCCACCACCTTTATATTGCCAAGCTCCTGTAACGGCAGGTAGGCATGAAGCAGCATGCATATTTATTGCACCATTTCGTGAACGGGTAAAGCCATATCCTAGGCGTAAAAAACTTCTTTTGTTATTTCCATAGAGTCTACCAAAAGCTTCTATTTCTTCGACTGTTAGACCTGTAATTTTAGAGCCCCAGTGTGAATCTCGTGTTTGTAGATGGTTTTCAAACTCTTTTGGGTAGTCTGTATATTTTTCCATGTATGATTTATCAGCATACCCGTCTCTAAACAGAATGTGCATGACTGAACAGGCCAGTGCTGCATCAGTTCCAGGTTTTAAAGCTAAATGTATATCCGCTACTTGTGCGGTTCGCGTCTGATAAGGGTCAACAACTATTAATTTTGCATCACGCTTCTTGCGAGCTTTTGAAATGTGATTCATTACATTGACCTGGGTAGAGGCGGGGTTTCCTCCCCACATAACAATTAGATCCGATTCAGATATTTCGCGTGGATCAACACCAAGGTAATCTCCTGCACCAGCTACCCAACCAGCATCTGCTAAGGTTGTGCAAATAGTTTCTTCTTGACCGGAGTATTTCATTACATGCCGTAATCGATTTATTCCGTCACGTTGAACTAAGCCCATTGTGCCAGCGTAATAATAAGGCCAAATAGACTCTGATCCATAAAGCAACGTTGCTTGTTTAAAAGCGTGAGCAATTTCGTCTAATGCAACATCCCATGAAATAGTTTTAAAGTTGCCTTCACCTTTTTTTCCTATTCTTTTGAGTGGTGTGGTCAGACGTTTTTGATGATGAACTCTTTCCTGATACCTAGAAACTTTTGAGCAAATTACTCCATCAGTATAAGTGTTTGTTTTTGAGCCCCGTAACCTTCCAATTTTAGTTTTATTTATACGTTCTATTTCAAGAGCACATGTTGAAGGACAATCATGAGGGCAAGCGGAATGGAATATTTCAATAGACATTGTTATACTGCTTTGAATAAAAAGGTATCATTTTAAATGTTAATCCCTTGGTCAGATAAGAAAGTATAATATATTAACTGAAACTGATTAAAAAATATTTTGATCATTTTAGTTTCTATAATTCCTTGTCTAAGGCATAGGCCATCCATGTAGTTAGTTAATTTTATATTAACTACATACTTAATTTAGAAGTTTGCAAAAGTGTAATGAAAATAAAAATCTTTAATTTAATTTTATTATCAATGTTTTTTAGCCTATATTCTTTTGAATCCATGGCTGATGAAGATTATGCTGCACAATTATATAAAAATAAAAAATACAAGGCAGCAGGTAAAATTTGGAATAATCGTGCCATAGAGGGAGATCCTCTTGCCCAGTTTAATTTAGGACTTCTTTTTGAAAAGGGTGAGGGTTTCAAGATTGACCCTACGTTAGCCGAGTCATGGTATAGAAGGGCAGCAAATGCTGGTTTAGGGGAAGCACAGTTTAACCTAGCTGTACTCCTATCAAAGGATACACCAAAAGAGTCACTTTTTTGGTTTCAGGTTATAAAATATCAATCTAAAGACCTCTTATCCATGATGGCAACAAATGCTTTTAATGCACTCAGTAAGAATTTTACACATCTTGAGATTTTAGAGATTGAAAAAAATGCTCAATCTTGGATTAATTCTGGTAACTCATCTCTTCCCAAATTTTCATCAAAGAGCTTCCAGTTAGTTGGGCTTAGCCAGAAGCAAGTAATAACACTCCAGAAAAAACTTTTAGATTCAGGTTTTATGGTTGGTCCAATTGACGGACTTATTGGAATTCAGACAAGGAGTGCACTTATGGATTGGAGGAGAGCCAATGGATACAAGCCAGAATTAGACTTTGTCCCAGAATGGTTAATAAAATAGATGTCTCTACGTGAATGTAAATAAATCGTTCATATATAGGGGCTATTTATATAATTTATATTTTTTACCTAGATAAATGCATAAACGAAAGATAAATGGGGCAATTATAACTAGAATAATTATGCGCATAACATGATGAGTAGATACAAAAGCTGACTCCGTACCCATAGATAGTGCAATTATACTCATTTCTGCTAAACCACCTGGTGCGAATGCTAAAAATAAAATATTTCCTGATACACCAGATATCTGTCCTAGTGCGTAGGCTAACAAACCTGCAAGAAAAACCATTATTATGCCAATTAAAATAGCTAATAGAAAAGGCCCTTTGAGATTCTTAATTGGTGTACCTGTAAACCTTGCTCCTATTGCGGAGCCGAGCACTATCTGTGCTAGAATTACTAATTCTGGCGGAGGACTACTTTGAATAACTCCTGTAATTGAGAGAGTTGCACTGAGTGTTAATGGTCCTACAAGTTGTGCAGCAGGAATACGAATCAGGCGAGCGAGAGGGTAGCCGATTACCGCACAACCAATTAAAATAAATATATCTATCAAATTACCCATAATATGCTCAGTTTGAGCAAAAGAGGTCGGATGATTATCAACAAAAAACCTGAAATAGAAGGCAATAAGAAAAACCGCAGTTAGCACGCGCACTCCGTGTGTAAGTGCAATACGTTTTGGGTCACCACCCATGGTTTCCCCAACTATTGTCATTTCACTAAGCCCACCAGGTGTGGCAGAGTAAAAAGCAGTCACTAAATCATATTTACCAAGTATTTTCAGGAGAAAAATTCCTGTAAACATCATAAAGACTACTGAAATAATCACCCCAAATAAACCTATAGTCCATTCATTTCCATTTGCAAAAATATCTGGAGTGAATTGGCTACCCAATAGAATACCTAATATGGCAACCATAAAGTTTCGAAAAATGTTTGGAACTAGAATTGGGGTGCCTAGCATAGCTGCTAAGGTTGCAGCTGACATTGCTCCAAGCATCCAAGGCAAAGGTAAATCAAGAGCGAAAAATACTGCACCCCCTGATGTCCCAATTACAAGAGCCAATGTAAGCCGTCGTAAAGTATGTTTGTTAAATGTCAAATTTTATGCAGTGCTATTTACTGATTTGGCTTATAAACTATGAAAGAAGAGGCGTATAGAATTTCAAACTATAGCATATTAGAAATCTAATAATCTCAATTTTATTGTCAGATTAAAATATATTTATGGGGTAAATTGCTCATTAAGAATTCTTTCTTCAAGATTGTGCTCTGCATCAAAAAGTAATTGTATTGTAGTATCCAGATCCTCAACTATCTCAACATGTAATACATCACGCACCTCTGTATAATCAGCTACTGCACTAAGGGGCCTTTTCTTTGCTTCAATTGCACGAAATTCTACTCTTGCATTATTAGGGAGTAAGGCTCCACGCCATCTTCGAGGTCTAAATGCACTGATGGGTGTAAGTGCTAAAACTGCAGCTCCAAGAGGAATAATGGGACCATGGGCAGATAGATTGTAGGCGGTGCTACCTGCTGGAGTAGCTATTAACACTCCATCACATATTAATTCGTTCACTCTAGAAATACCATCTACATGGATTTCAACTTTTGCTGCTTGACGGGTTTGTCTGAGTAGAGATACTTCGTTTATAGCTAACGCTTCATACGTTTCCCCAGTTATAGTTGTAGCCTTCATATGTAGAGGGTGTATTTTTGCTGTTTCAGATTTATTGATTCTTTCTGGTAATGATTCCAATGAGAATTCATTCATAAGAAATCCGACTGTTCCCCTGTTCATACCATAAATAGGTTTCTGCATTTGCATAAAGCGGTGTTGTGTTTCTAGCATAAAGCCATCACCACCAAGTGCAATTATCACATCAGCTTCATCGGGAGATAAAGTTTTATATTGATTTAGTAATTCACCAAGTGCGGCTTGTGCTTGTGGAGAATTTGATGCAACTACCGCGAAAGTTTTTCCATCACTCATTTTAAGGTCTCTTGATACTGATTATAATATTACTATTTCATGTTCGTATATTTGGAATTTGTATTTCTACATTGTTAAGACAATTAAAGAAATCACCCCCCCGTTGTGCTCATATGTCGTTTGATAGAGTGGTTAGTTGAGCGACGATCAATTATAAAGTCGTGACCTTTAGGCTTTCTAGCTATGCCTTGATAAATAGCTTCGGTAAGTGGTCCATCGCTTTCACTTTCACGCAAAGGTTTTCGTAAGTCTATAGAATCTTCTTGCCCGAGGCACATATATAAAATCCCAGTACATGTGAGTCTAACTCTATTACATGACTCGCAAAAATTGTGGGTCAGGGGTGTTATGAAGCCTATGCGTTGCTTAGTTCCCTCTATTTTCATATATCGGGCGGGACCACCTGTTGTGTAGTCAGTCTCAACAAGATTAAATTCCTCACGTAACTGTTTTCTTATCATTGATAACGGTAGATAATTATCAACTCGGTCTTTATCTATTTCTCCAAGAGGCATAGTTTCGATAAAAGTTATGTCCATATCCTTAGTACCACACCAATTAATTAATGTGGCAAACTCATCGTCATTTATTCCCTTCAATGCCACAGTATTAATCTTGACCTTGATCCCTGCATCTAGTGCAGTATCAATCCCATACAACACTTGTTCTAATTTACCCCAACGAGTTATATCTTGGAACTTTTTGGCGTCTAAGGTATCCAGAGAAACATTGATCCTTTTTATTCCGCAAGAAGATAAATCCTTGGCATACTTAGCTAATTGACTTCCATTTGTGGTAAGTGTCAATTCTTCAAGTGTTCCGGTTTTTAAGTTGATGCTTAAGTTCTCTAGTAACTTCATTATTCCTTTTCTTACAAGTGGTTCTCCCCCAGTAAGACGGATTTTTTTAACACCAAGTTTTATAAAGTTTAAACAAACTCTCTCTAGTTCTTCTAAGCTTAAGAGGTCTGATTTTGGTAAAAAAGTCATATTCTCGGACATGCAATAAAAACATCTGAAATCGCATCGGTCCGTAACAGATATGCGCACGTAGTCTATGGTTCTTCCATAGGGGTCTTTAAGTAAACTCATCGCATGTCACTATATGTTAAAATACAGATAAATTCTGCAGCTAATCTCATAAAAGACCTTCATATATAAATAAGTTTATGTTTAATAAACAAAATGTAGTTATTTAAAAATAGAAACCCAGCACTATCGTGCTTTATTGAATAAAATTATCATACAAAGTTAGCATTCTCTATTGCAGTCTGGCAAATTTTCCTATCTCTATATTTAAGAAAGATTAATTAAACTTATGTCATTTGTATGATGGAATAGTTGAATTTAGTAGATATATTACTGGAAGTTTTAAATCAGGTGTATTCTTAATGAAAAAATTCAGTATAAAACCAAATCCAGAAGATCCAAATTTAACTAGTTATATCGAAGGTGTGGATCAAAATGGTGAATTTTTATCTGTCCCAGTAGTTGAAGAGAAGCCCCTAACAATCTATTTAAATAATCAGGAAATTGTTACGGTTATGACGATCAGGGATCGACCAAAACAATTGGCTCTTGGCTATTTGATAAATCAGGGCATGGTTAGTGAGCAAGATTCTATTACCTCAATTGATTATGATTCAGAGATAGAAACTGCTGTAGTGAGGACATCAAATCCAACTAATCATGAGGATCTTTTACGCCGTAAAACCCTAACTTCTGGTTGTGCACAGGGCACGATGTTTGGTGATTTGATGGATAAATTTGATTCTATATCTCTTGATACCAGTGCGATAATTAAAACAAGCTGGATTTATTCATTAAGTAAGCAAATAAACCTTCAACCAAGTTTATATCTAAAGGCAGGGGCTATTCATGGCTGCGTTCTTTGTGAGGAAGATCGCCCACTGGTGTATATGGAAGATGTTGGTAGACATAATGCTATAGATAAAATTGCAGGGCATATGTATTGCGAGAACATAAAATCACAAGGTAAACTTTTTTACACTACTGGCAGACTCACAAGTGAAATGGTTATTAAAACAGTACAAATGCAGATACCTATTCTGATTTCTAGGTCAGGGTTTACTGCGTGGGGTGTTGAACTTGCTCAAAAATCTGGATTAACTTTGATTGGTCGTGCAAAGGGCACGAGGTTTATGGCCTTATCTGGGAAAGATAGAATTGTTTTCGATCATGATGTCATGCCTTTGAATAAAAAAATATAAAATCTGTAATGCAAATAGGCATCTTGGGATTAAATACATTAGTTTTTATAATGTATGATATTGGAATTGATTTTAATGTAGAGCCATATGACAAACATTAATAAAAGTAAGATAGTTGCAGTGCTTTTAGCAGGAGGAGCAGCTCGTCGAATGGGGGGGGGAGATAAATGTTTGCATTATCTCGCTGGTAAATCCTTACTTGAACACGTAATTTCTAAGATAAAAAATCAAGTTGATTGCATGATAATTAATGCAAATGGGGACCCCTCAAGATTTTCTGGTTTTGGTCTAGACGTTGTAGGTGATGTTGTACCTGGCCAGCTAGGTCCTTTGGCCGGTGTTCTAAGTGGTTTAGATTGGGCATATGAAAAAAAACCTCAGGCTAAATGGGTATTGAGCGTACCTACGGATTGCCCTTTATTACCATTTGACCTTGTTGAACGTCTTATGTCTGCAATTGTAATGAAATCAGAACAGGAAAAGAATCTTGATTCAGAAAAAACACATGATTCTTTATGGATAGGTTCTTGTGTAGCATCTGGAGGGCGTTGTCACCCAGTTCTAGCATTATGGCCGATTAACTGGAGGAATCAACTCCGTGATGCTTTACTTAATCAAGGTATAAAGAAAATTGACCTTTTCACGAAATCACTACCATTAGCAATTGCAGAATTCTCAGTAGACCCTTTTGATCCATTTACAAATATTAATACACCTGCTGACCTTATTAGTACGAATAAAATATTGGCAAAAACATAGAAAACTTATTTAGGAACTTATTCAGCAGCTGATAAATCTGTGGGGTTTACCTGTGCAGCACAAAATTTGAATTCAGGTATTTTTCCAAAGGGGTCCAGCACTGGGTTAGTAAGAATATTAGCTGGTGACTCTGCATAGCAGAAGGGCACGAAGATAACCCCGATGGGGATTCCTGAGTCGGCACGTGCCTTAACTATTATTTCTCCTCTGCGTGTAGAAACTATAATATCATCACCTGGCGATATCCCCCGTTCTTCAAGATCTAAAGGTGCCATACAACCGATAGCTTCTGGTTCAATTTCATCTAAGACGCTGGACCTCCTTGTCATGGCACCAGTATGCCAGTGTTCAAGCTGTCTGCCTGTCGTAAGAATTAATGGATAGTTTGAATCTGGCATTTCATCAGGAGGGATAATGCTTGCAGGAACAAATTTTCCACGTTGGGTTGGCGTTGGAAAACCGTTACTAAATATAATATCATGACCTGGTTCATCAATTGAATCACAAGGGTATGTGACAGCACTCTCTGATTCTAGACGTTCCCAGGAAATATTATTCAGAGACTGCATACAACCTTTCATTTCAGAAAAAATGTCACGGGGGTGTTTATAAGACCAAGAAAGCCCCATTCTTTTGGCCAGTTCTTGTAAGATCCACCAATCAGGTTTTGCTTGACCTGGAGCATCTAAGGCTTTTCGTCCCATCTGTATTTGACGGTTTGAATTTGTTACTGTGCCATCTTTTTCTGGCCAAGCCGTTGCTGGAAGTACTACGTCCGCAAACATTGCTGTTTCAGTTAGGAAAATTTCCTGAACAACTATATGATCTATTTTTGCCATTGCTTCACGAACATGATTTGAGTTGGGGTCCGACATGGCTGGATTTTCACCCATTATATGCATGCCCTTAATAGACCCTGCATGTGCTCCATCCATTATTTCAACAACTGTTAGGCCTTTTTCGGGGTTGAGTGATTGGTTCCAATAATCACTAAAAAATGAATGGTGTTCGGGATCCGTAACAGGCTTATAGTCAGGGTACATCATGGGGATAAGACCAGCATCAGATGCTCCTTGAACGTTGTTCTGTCCTCTAAGTGGGTGAAGACCAGTTCCTGGTCGACCTACTTGGCCTGTCATTAGAGCAAGTGAAATCAAACAACGAGCATTGTCTGTACCATGGACGTGTTGGCTAATACCCATGCCCCAGAATATTATACCTGCAGTGGACTTAGCATAAAGGCGGGCAACTTCTTTAATTAAATCACTATCAATGCCGCAAATGTCACTCATAATTTCGGGATTATAATTAGCGAGGTGTAGTCTCATTTTTTCGAAGCCTTCTGTGTGGGCTTGAATGTATTTATTATCACAGAGTTCTTCTTCTACTATTACATGCATTATAGCATTTAATAATGCTACGTCCGTTCCCGGTTTAAATTGTAGAAAATGAGTCGCGTGTCTAGATAAAGCTGAGCCTCGTGGGTCTAGTACAATGAGTTTTGCCCCACGTTTTACGGCATTTTTCATGAATGTTGCAGCTACTGGGTGGTTAGTAGTTGGTTGTGCACCAATAATTATAATAACGTCTGCATTTTCTGCCTCATTAAAACTTGCTGTTACAGCTCCTGAACCAATACACTCTAGCAACGCGGCTACCGATGAAGCATGGCATAACCTAGTGCAGTGATCGACATTATTAGTGCCAAAGCCTGTTCGAATCAGTTTTTGAAAAAGATATGCTTCCTCGTTCGAACCCTTGGCAGACCCAAATCCTGCAAGAGCGTTTGCTCCATTTGTGTCCCTTATTTTTATTAACCCATTTGCTGCTATATCTAGTGCTTCCTCCCAGCTTGCTTCACGAAAGTGAGTAAATGGGTTAGATGGGTCTATTTGTATATCACGGTGTTTGGGGGGGGCATCCTCACGACGAATCAATGGTGTATTAAGTCTTTCTGGATGATTTGCATAATCAAAGCCAAACCTTCCTTTTACACAAAGTCTGCCAGAGTTAGCAATTCCCTCTCGTCCATCAACCCAAAGAATTTTATTATCTTTAATATTATATCTAATTTGGCAGCCTACGCCACAATATGGGCAAACACTGTCGATTTGAGTATCTGGTTCAATTTTTCCAACTTCGTTTGCTGGCATAAGTGCTCCTGTGGGACATGCTTGAATACATTCACCACATGCAACACAGCTTGAGTCTCCCATTGGGTCGGCAAAATCAAAAACGATTTCGTTTCGTGCACCACGACCTGCCATTCCGATTACGTCATTCACCTGAACTTCGCGGCAGGCTCTTACACATCTAGTACAATGTATACAAGCATCTAGATTTACGGACATTGCTGTATGACTTGAATCTGGGCGTGGTGTTTGTCGGCGCGGCTCAAACCTACTTTCTGTTTGCTCCATTTTCTCTGCCCATGACCAAAGTTCTGAATTTGGGTCGTGCGATTCATTTTGAGGCGGTTGGTCTGAAATCAAAAGTTCCATTACCATTTTTCTTGAAGATTCTGCACGCTTATTGGAGCTATATACAACCATCCCTTCAGAGGGTTTCCGAATACAGGATGCTGCTAAGACGCGTTCCCCTTCAATCTCAACCATGCAAACCCTACAGTTGCCGTCAGGCCTATAGCCAGCACTCTCAGTATAGCATAAGTGAGGTATATCTATTCCTTTACGCTTTGCAACTTGCCATATTGTTTCATTTGGATGGGCATTTAATTCTTCACCATCAAGAAGAAACTTTATAGTTTTTGTCATGCTAATTCCTCTGGAAAATACTTAATAACGCATTTTATTGGGTTTGGAGCAGCTTGACCAAGGCCACAAATGGATGCATCTGTCATGGCATTAGATAGTTCTTCGAGAAGCTTAATATCCCAGGTTCCGCTGGTCATTATATTACATGCTTTTTCTGTGCCGATACGGCAGGGTGTACATTGACCACAGCTTTCATCCTCAAAAAACCTTGTTAGATTTATAGCAGCTGCTTTGAGGTCATCTTTATCGGATAAAATAATAACAGCAGCTGACCCAATGAAACATCCATGTTCTTCTAAGGTGCCAAAATCAAGAGGTATATTCCCTAGAGAAGCGGGAAGAATTCCACCAGATGCACCCCCAGGTAGGTATGCTTTGAAGTTATGGCCATTTGCCATACCACCACAATATTCATTAATTAATTCATTAACTGTTATACCTGCAGGGGCAAGCTTCATTCCAGGTTTGTTTACTCGTCCAGATACAGAGAAACTACGTAAGCCACTCCGTCCATTTAGACCTTTTTCTGTAAACCAATCAGGCCCTTTTTCGCAAATGTCTCTAACCCAGTAAAGTGTCTCTACATTATTAATAAGTGTTGGCCGTCCAAATAAACCAACCTGTGAGGGAAAAGGTGGTTTATGACGTGGTTCGCCTCGTTTACCTTCTATGCTTTCTAACATTGCAGATTCTTCACCACAAATATATGCACCAGCACCTCGTCGTAAATGGATTCTTGGCAGATTCTTTAGCTCAAGTTTATCAAGTTTCTGCAATTCAGTGTTCAGTATGTGTCTTATGTGTGGATATTCATCACGCAAATAAAAATATACATCTGTAGCTTGAATTGCCCATGCACCGATTAACATGCCTTCTAGCGTTCTATGCGGATCACTTTCAAGATAAATACGATCCTTAATTGTTCCTGGTTCCCCCTCATCAGCATTGATAGCCATAAGTCTTGGACTTGGTTCGGAACTGACAAATCTCCATTTGCGACCAGTAGGGAAGCCTGCACCACCTAGCCCTCGTAATCCGCTATTTTCTAATTTTGTTATGATATCTTCTGGAGAATAATTACCATTTAGACAATCTTTGAGTAATTTATAGCCTCCCTCATTGGTATAATTGTCCAAGTTTTTATAATTTGGTATTTCGGGGCTAAATTCTCCTGACTGAATTACAGATTCAATAACATTTGGGTTAGCGTTGATTACATGTCTATGCCCGACCTCTGCTACTGGAGCCGTTTCACATCTTCCCATACAAGGTGCAGGAATTACCCTTATTGATTTACCATAGGTTGCCCTGAGTTTATCAGTTAAAGTTTTTGCCCCCATTAATTCGCAAGTGAGGCTATCGCAGACTCGTATAGTAATTGCAGGAGGTGGAGTTTCTCCTTCCTTAACGACATCAAAATGAGCATAAAAGGTTGCTACCTCGAAAACTTCAGCCATCGATAATTTCATTTCATGGGCCAGAGCTGTTAGGTTTGGGTATGATAAATGTCCATATGTGTCCTGTATGAGGTGTAAATACTCAATAAGCAAGTCACGTCGCCTAGGTTTATCATTTAATAAATTTTTAATTGTATTTAGAGCTTTAGTTTCAACTTGCCGCCCTTTTCCCTTATGGGGCGTAGATCTTTTTGATCGTCCAGGATGCTTTCGACGAAATGCCTCCTTGGGAGCTTTATTCATGGTCCCCCCCCTCCAACACTGAGTTTGCTTCCCGTTGTTTATACTATGAGTGAGTTTGTCAATAAAATTTATTAATAAGCGGTATACAATCACATATTTTTTTTAATATGTAAAATTTATCAAAATTATCATATCATTTGTTTTATCTATCAACTGACATCGAAAATAATTTGCTTATTTCCAATTCTTTTATCATCTCTAGCATTGCTTTTGCGGTAGGTGGAAGAGGTTCACGATCAGAAATTATTGCACCGACTTTAAATTTTATATTTGGTTTTATAAGTTGAATTAATGATAAGCCTTCAGGTAGTATTGATCCAATTTCTATATGACTTGGTACTATGGCAGATAATTGTTCAGAAGCTACATGGGGAACTAGGCTTGCTATAGAATCTGTTTCAAAAGCTGGCTCAGCAATTACTCCAACTTTAGAAAATACAGAATCAATTATCCTGCGGTTCTGCATATTTTTTCCTAGTAGGCCTAATGGTAATGAAGCTGCTTCTTCCCATTTAATAGTTTTGTACCCCTTAAATGGTGAATCATCTGAAATCAAAAGACAATAGGATTCGTTATATAGGTGTGTGTTTTTAACTCTTTTGAGGGGCTCATTATCTAAATAAGTAATACCCATATCGATCTCAAAATTGTCCAAGGCTCTCTGAATTTCCTCAGAGCTCATTGATTTTACACTTATATTAACGGAAGGATAATATTTATAGAACGGAGTAGTGAGATGTGAAAGAACTGACAAAGCAGTTGGAATAACACCAAGTCTAAGCCGTCCTTCAAGGATTTTTCTTAGCTTGCTGACTTCTTGGTGCATGGCTTCTGTATCTGTGATTATTCTCTCTGACCATTCAAGAACCTTTTTTCCTTCTGGAGTTAATCCTTGAAATTTTTGTCCACGCCTAACTAACGGTACTTGAAATTCATCTTCAAGTTGTTTTATGGCAGAAGATAGAGCTGGTTGAGATATATTGCATTCTAATGCTGCACGCCTAAAATGAGCGTTCTTAGATAGAGCAACGAAATATTTCAAATTTTTCAATATCATTGACTATTTTTTTAATAAATTTTTAATCGACCTAAATTATTCATTATGATTACTCTAAACCATATACTACTAATCCCTGTAAACATCGATTCTGTTATTTTATGAGTAATTTTGTGATTTAAAAACTCCTAGTAGATCAATTTAAGGTGATTTTATATAAATGAATAAACGTATAAGCATTTGAAATAAAATAATTTTATATTTTTTTTCAAATATAATAAATTGTTTTTAGTAAGTTACTTGCAGCATAGACAATGGATTCTTATACTCCGCGCCCTCACTATCTAGGAAGAATTATAGGTATGACCAGTGGCTCGTAAAAGAATTAAAATTCCAAAAAACTATAAACCAGAACCAAAAGAAAAGTTTATGAACTCGATAATGCGGGAGTATTTTCGTTTAAAATTAATTGCTTGGAGGAAAGAAATTCTTGGTGAAACAGGCGAGACTCTTGAAAAACTTAGGAAAGATAATGCTCCAGCATCTGATTTGGCAGATAGAGCAGCCGTCGAGACGGAAAGGGCTGTTGAGCTTCGAACTAGGGATAGAGCACGCAAACTAGTATCAAAGATTGATGAGGCCTTGGGTCGTATAGAGGATGGCTCATACGGTTATTGTGAGGAGACAGATGAGCCAATTAGCCTTAAGCGTCTTGAGGCACGTCCGATTGCAACCCTTAGCCTAGAGGCACAGGAACAACACGAGCGGTATGAAAAAACTCATCGTGATGATTAATGAAGTAAGATATTTTATATATTTCTAGCCTATTCTTTATTCAGGTGCATATATTTCAAAGTTATTGTGGATAAGCATGTCACGGAGACGTTTGTTTCTCCATAACAATAAAATTGACTTCTATTTCTACGTTGTCATCAACTATTGAAGTGTCACCCCAGTCTCCTTGTCCAACACCAAATAAGCTGCGTTGCATTATTAATTTACCTTGCACGTGTTTCAAATTTTCTTTCTCTATTTGTTTTAAGTCTGAGGGTGGTAAAATATTAAAGTGGAAATCAATAGGACCTTTAATGCCACGTAAGGAAATTATTCCGTGGGCTATAAAACTATATTTTTCAGTGTTTCCTTTATATTTTATATTGTTGCTTTCAAAAACTGCTTTAGGGTATCTTTCGATATCAAACCAATCTTCAGTTTGCACAACCTTTGTCAGAATTTCATAAGGGGTTTCTACACTTTTTAGGTCTACACTAACTAAGACATATGAAGTGTCCAGATTGTTTTGGTCAAATATAATTTTCGTATCAAAATCTGAGAAAGAGCCGCTGGTTGGGACCCCCATTTGTTTTCCTGTAAACTCTATTTTACTCTCTGATGTAAGTAATTCCCATTCCTTTGTTGGTTCTTCTGTATCTGCAAGTGTAACTTCTCCATACAAAACATTGGATAAAAGAATCAAGAAAACAAAAAAATGATTCTTGTGGCTCATCTTGATGGGTTCCTAAAAAACGGTAAGATTCTGTTTATTATATTATCTCTCTTGTAGAACTGGTGATATAAAAAGGCAAATATATGTGCTGAGATTAAGCTAAGCATTACAATCCCAATTATAAAATGAATTTCTTGGAGGATTATCCTAAGTACGTCGCTGGTATGGATCAAATCAGGAAGTTCAAATGTTCTGAACACAACGACTTTAAAGCCCGCTGCAGATGACATGAGCCATCCTGATATTGGTAACACAATTAGGCAAACATAAAGTAATAAATGTATTGTAAGTGCTATCGCTCTGTATAGTAAGGGATTAGAGTTTGGTAGTGGAGGGGGAGAACTTATAATTCTCCAACTGAGTCTTAGAATAACCAAAATTAGAAGAATAAAACCGATAGATTTGTGCCAAGAATAAAGTTCAAGTTTGTCAGGACTTATAGCCATGTCAGTCATAACGTAACCGATAGGATAAAGAACTAATAAAAATGCAAGTGTAATCCAATGAAATAAAATAGCTATTATACCAAAATGTGTTTTTGAATTTAGTAATTTCACTTTTGATCACTTACAGTATTTTTATCCATTATTTTGTCGGATGAATTCTACTTCAATTTCAATAATTACGGTATTGCCTACAGCAGGTAACCATGCTGTTAAACCAATATCTGACCTATTAAAAGTTCCTATTGCTGAAAAACCCAGAGTATCCTCTCCTGTAAGGGGGTTTTTGGCACCACCATTAAAAGTAACATCAAGAGTTATAGGAATTTCCTCGTCTCGTATACTAAGAGTTCCTATAACTTTTCCATGATTATTATCCTCAAGAATAATTGATTCGCCTATAAATGTCGCCTTAGGGAATATTTCAACATCAAAGAAATTTGGGCCTCTTAATTGTGCATCTAATAATTGATTATCTGTATCTACGCTGGCAGTATCAATAATTGCAGAAATCCTACTTTCGTCAGGGTATTGATTGTTAAAATATAAATTGGCATCAATCTCGTTAAATCGGCCAACATAGTTTGAAAAACCAAAGTGATTTACTTTAAATATAACTGATACATGAGTAGGGTCACTTTTGTAACTACCGATATTTAGAACTTGAGGTGATTTGTTAACTTCATGAGTAACAACGCGTATTGCTTCACAAGAACTAAGCATTATAGAAATAAAAAATAATCCTAAAGCAACTTGAAGATGTTTTAAGGTCATTAAATGAATTCCCTTTTAACTAGACTACAAGCATATCTTTCTTGATGGATCATTATAAAATATTTAATTTTTGTTAGTCCTCCCATGACCAATCTTCATACTTTTCTCTTAAAGCAGATTTTTTAAATTTACCCGCTGATGTTTTAGGAATTTCTTTGATAAACTCATAAGCTTCTGGAACCCACCATTTTGCAAATTTTTCTAGTAACATTTTTTTTAATTCACTAGGACACACATTCAACCCTGGCTTTAATACTATTGCTGCTAGTGGTCGTTCATCCCATTTTGGGTGAGGAATTGCAACTACTGCTGCTTCGCTGATAGATGGGTGCCCCATTAGTGCATTCTCTATATCAACTGAGCTAATCCATTCACCACCTGACTTTATTAAATCCTTTGTTCTATCAGCAATTTTTATATATCCATCTTCGTCAATTGTTACAACGTCACCTGTTCCAAACCAACCATCTTTAGTCCATTTATCACTCTCTGCATTATAATAACTAGATGCTACACACGGTCCTTTTACCTGAAGTTCACCCATAGTTGTGCCATCCCAATTAATCTCGCCTTCTTCATTCATAGCCCTCACTTCAACCATCGGAGCTGGTGGTCCTTGCTTTGCACGCATATTGAATTTTTTATCATCGTTCCATTTATCCATATATGGACGTAAGTGAGAAACAGTTCCGATCGGAGACATTTCTGTCATACCCCAAGCGTGAATAGTATCAATACCATGAGCAAAAAAACCTCTTATCATAGATTCAGGCATTGCAGAACCGCCAACTATTGTTCGTAAATTCGAATTAAGTTTCCAGCGTGTAGGTGATTTATCAAGTTCTTGTAATATTCCAATCCAGATAGTTGGAACTCCAACTGCTACAGTCACTTGCTCATCGTTTGCCAAGTTAAGTAAACTTACAGGATCCATATGTGGGCCCGGCATAACCATTTTTGCACCAACCATAGCAGCAGCAAAAGGTGTACCCCATGCGTTTGCATGAAATTGAGGAACAACGGGCATTAATACGTCATTTGATGAGTAAGAGCATGTATCTGAAAGGCAGATGCCGTATGTATGGAGGACAACAGCTCGATGCGAGTAAACTACACCTTTAGGTTTACCTGTAGTTCCAGAAGTATAACACATTGCACACGGGGAATTCTCATTTAATTCAGGGAATTCATAATCTTTTTGGCCGGTTTCTAAGAAGTCTTCATAGCATTCATATCCTGATGGAAGCTCTTTACCAGAGCGATTAGCTACAAAAACACGCTCGATTTTTGTATTCTTATGAATTTCTTGAAAGATTGGGAGTAAGATCTCATCAATTATAGCAAAGCGATCATCTGCATGATTAGCAATGTATGTTAAGTCTGAAGAGTGGAGTCTGAAATTTAGGGTATGGAAAACCCCCATAGCACATGGTACACCAAAATATGCTTCTAGGTGAACAGAACTATTCCACATCATTGTTGCTACTCTCTGGCCTGGCTCTAGTCCAGCAGATTTTAATGCTGCAGAGAGTTTCTTAGATCGGATATAGAGGTCTGCATATGTGTATCGTTGCAACGATTTATCTGGCATACTTGAGACAATTTCAATTTTTTTAAAAAGGCTGCCAGATCTTTTTAGAATTCCTGTTAATGTAAGTTGGTAATCCATCATTGTAGATTGAATCATCTTTTGTACCTATCTCCATGGAGTTCTATATTGCGTTTTCTTAACCTTTTGTGATCCCAATAAAGTGAAGAGTGAATTGTATTATGGATGAAAAATATATATATCGCCAATACACAAAAGATGAGCTTGATAGACAATATAACAATCGTGCTAGGCATCCTCAATCTAAGAAATATTTCTCTGATTGGAACCCTTAGAGTAAAATTGTTAGTGGTATGCTTAAAATATGTCTTTGTTTTATTTTCTATATACTTTTAATAGACACCTAAAGCATATTTACTAAGCCTTTGTTTTTTGTCTATGTGATGTCCAAATCAGAATAGTTAGGGTGATGCAAACAAGGGGTACAACAGTAAGATTCATGTTTTGCCAACCAATCAAATTGTGTAATACCCCTGACAGCACTGATGAGAATGCAACGGAACCAAATACTAGGAAGTCGTTAATGCCCTGTACTTTAGCTTTTTCAGAAGTTTTATAAGTTTCTGTCACTAAGGCAGTACCGCCAATAAATAGAAAATTCCAACTAATACCTAGGAGGATGCTTCCTATCCAAAAATTAATCAGTGCTGTTCCAGAAATGTTCAATAATATACAAACTCCTAAAATGATTGCTCCAAACTCCATTATGCGGTATGTGCCAAATCGTTTTATCAATGCACCAGTAAAGAATGATGGTGCATACATGCCAACAACATGCCATTGAATCACTTGTGCAGAATGAATGAACTCAAAATTACAAGCTGCCATTGCCAGTGGTGTTGAGGTCATCAGAAGTGACATGGCAGCGTAGCCTGAGGAGGCGGCTAGAACTGCAACAATAAATTTTTGAGTAAATATAATTTTGTGTAATGGGCGTCCAGAACTTTTTCTTTCTTCTTTACTAGGTCTTGGAATATTGATGAGCCTAACAACGATAATACTTGCAAGGAAAAGTGTACAAATAGCTATATAAATTCCTGCAAAATTGATTGGTGCTAGCATGTCTTTTGACCAATTTGCTAGCAGTGGACCCAGAGAAGCCAAAACCCCTCCAGCCATGACAAGTGAAATAGCTTTGGCTTTAAAACTGGCTCCGGCTGCATCAGCTGCTGCAAAACGGTAATATTGGCCTACAGCATTCATAACACCAATTATGAAGCTTGCTATAGAAAACAGGATAAAATCATCGGAAATGATAGATAGTATTGCAAGACAAGCTCCAATAATTCCTATTAATAGTCCTACAGTAAATCCATTTTTTCTTCCAATTTGTTTCATAAGTAATGAAACTGGGATTGTACTGGCCATCATGCCAGCAAATTGAGATGCTAGTGGAATAGTAGCTAATGATTTATCATCGGCAAGCATATATCCAATAAGTGCTGATGATGCTACAATAGCAGTTGTGCTAGTCATAAATAATGCTTGGCAAATTGCAAGTAGAACTACATCACGGCGAGGTGAGGGACTAACATCAGTTGAAACAATTTGTTTCTCATTCATAAGTTTAAGTTAATTCTAATATGTGTTTATGAATAGAGGTTGTGAGGGTTTCTGATGCGTCAGATAATGCTGTAACCACATTAAAATGATGAGTATTATCAATTCCAAGAAAGCGACTTTGTTTGTTATATTTTTTACACATTGAGGCATAATCTCTAGCTTGCATAATGAAGGCTTTTGTTTCATCCAGTCCAACTGCAACTAATGATGGGGTATTATTTTTTGGGACAATTAACAGAGGGCTATTCTTTATTGCATCACTTTTACTAAGTTGTAAATCTTCGTTTATAGAAGTTTCAATAATTGGTTCTAGATCAAAAACACCGCTTATGGGAAATGAACTCTTTATAACATTTCTTGGTAATCCTTCAGACTCCCAATCAGTCATAGCCATCATCGCTGCCAAATGCCCACCTGCTGAATGGCCACAAACATGTATTTTAGTATTTTTTGCATTTGCTCTCTTAGCATTTTTATATAGCCAAACAATAGCTAAACGGCATTGTGAAACTATTTTTTCAATAGTTACTGTAGGGGCCAATGCATAGTTTATTGATGCTACTGATATACCTGACGGGACAAAACCTAGAGCAGGAAATGAATGGTCGGATTTGTCTAGTGATCTCCAATAACCTCCATGAATAAAAACTAATAAAGAGTTATCATTTCCGTTAGCTGGGAAAAGATCCAAAGTCATCTTTTGCTCACTTCCATATGAAATATCTATTTCACAGCTAAGAGAATCTCGGGCAAGTTTGCTGAGCATTCGCCATTTAGTAAAATGATCTTCAAAGTCAGGATGACGAGACCGTAAATTATAATTCTTTTCGTTTGAAAGCGATTTCTCTTTCATTATTAACCTATTAAAATTAAAAATTAATGCCTTAACGGTGGTGTCCTAACTGATATTTTACCCTTTAACTGCTTTGGAATATCTTCTTCCTTGAGATTACCATTTGAACTATCTGAATATAATTTTGCAACTATAAGTATATTAGCTGCGTCATTTGGGGATAATCCGCTAAACCTTATTGTGTATTTATCTTTTGCACGAAATGAGATGTTGCAGGGACTCAGACACCCGTTAAGGCAAAAAACACCCCTCAAATCTATTGCTTCAGGAAGCGAGTTGGTCTTAGTAATGTCTTTTATTTTTTCCAGTAAAACAGCTCCTTGCCTCATACCATTAATTTCGCGATTCGTTTCAGACCAGACGCAGGAGCGGCAAACATACATTATATTCCGTACTAATTGGCTGCTCGGCATTTTTGTTCTGGACTTAGCCTGATTATCACTTTGTCTCTTTTTGCTTTTTGTCTTTGGTTTGTCGTCAATAGGTTTTCTTCTTGATGAAGAGCGAGATGTTTTTATTTGTTTTTGCATGTTGCTATCCAAAATAAAAATCTAAGAGTGCATCATTTACTAATTGTGGTTTCTCAATTGGTGTCCAATGGCCGCACCCACTTAGAATTATTGTTTTAGATTTTTTGATACGCTTTGCCATTGCAATTGTCGCCTGAGGTGGTGCAACACCATCTTCATCGCCAGTAATTAGTAAAGCAGGGCATTTTATATTTCCAAAATTTGCAGCTTTAGCTTCTGATAGAGCTTCACATGTACGAGCATAACCTTCTCCATCTTGACGCATTAGAATTTCCCTTACAAAAGCAGTTCCAGCTGGGTTGGACGATCTTGTTTCTGCTGAAATAGAAACTTGTAAGAGTGTATCTGCAATTGGAACCATACCTTGTTTTCGTGCAATCCGAGCACGTTCACGAATTGCTTCTCTTGCTGCTTCAGGTGGTTGTGCAACGGGTCCTAAAAGGCCAATACTTTTGATCTTTTTTGGTGCCTCTGCAGCCATATGTGCACATATAATTGTTCCCATTGAATGGCCTAAGAGATGGGTTGACTTTATATTGAGTTTATCCATTAAGTTAAACATATCCTTTACAAGTGAGGCAATTGATATGCGACCCTTGAGTGGAGAGCGACCTGAGCCTTCTAGGTCTGGTCGTATGACTTTATGAGTTCTTGATAAAACTGAGTATTGAGGTAGCCAAGCGTTACTTGAACCGCCAAGGCCATGAATCATAATGATTGGTTCGCCTTCACCGTGTATTTCTACGGCAAGATTTTTTCTGTTAATTTTAATCACCTTTACCCCCTATAGATCGAAACACTATATTCTACTCGACATAATTCATAAGAGTACCTAAATTTTCAATCTCAATTTTAATCGTGTCACCCTTCAACAAAAATTTGGGTGGATCAAATCCGATTCCCACTCCTGCAGGTGTTCCTGTTGAAATTATATCTCCTGGCTGTAGAGTTACTCCTGCTGAAATTGTTTCGATTAAAGTAGGAATATCAAAAATTAAATCACCAGTATTTGCATTTTGGCGAAGTTCATCATTTACCCAGCATTTAATTGATAAGTTTCCTGAATCAATCTCCTCACTAGTCGTTATCCAAGGCCCCATTGGGCAAGATGTGTCAAGTGATTTGCCAATAAACCATTGTCTATGCTTCAGTTGAAGGTCTCGAGCTGTTATATCATTAATTATGGTATAACCAAAAACGTGTTTTAAAGCAGATTCGTGATGAATTTTTGCACCTCCAACTCCAATGATTACAGCGAGTTCAGCCTCATAATCTAACTGCTTGGTGAGCTCTTGATGGTTCATTATTGGAGCATTTGGCCCAATTATAGCCGTCTGAGGTTTAGTAAAGATAATTGGATTGTCAGGTATATTGTCGCCTCTTTTGCTCGTTGCATCAAAGCCACTTTTGGTAAACTCTTGAGCATGTGCAAAATAATTTTTCCCAATGCAAAAGATATTTTTAGGTGGGTTTGAAATTGGAGCTTTGATTTCTATTTCTTGAATGTCTATTTTTTTAGATATTCTTAGTTTGTCCTTTAAATTATCAAAGTTACTAATGAGGGTGATCATGTCAGGCAAATTTTGTTTAGTCAGATCTGATACTAAAGAACCAATAGGCGAAATATAGTTTTCAGTTGGGTCTATTATTCCAAGATCTTTTTCCCCTTTATATTTAAATGCGGCAAGTTTCATAGAATATTTCCATTTATACGAAGACTGTATTTTATTTACCTTAGATTTAAATAATAGTAACGATCTTCATTAAATTTTTATTGAGAGTAGACATGCAAATTAATTAGTAGGATTCATAAGATTATCTGGACAATTATATTTTCCTGAGAATGTTACAACATCACCTTCAATAATAACATCCCCAGAGGCAATAAGTTTAACTGCTAGTGGATAACATTTATGTTCAGCGAATAATATACGTTCAGATAGGGTCTCTTCGTTATCTGTGGGCAGAACGGGAACTGCTGCTTGAACAATTATTGGACCAGTATCAACTTCTGCTCTGACATAATGAACTGTACACCCACTTATTTTGACACCCTCTGATAATACTCTTTGATGAGTATCAAGACCTCTAAAGGCTGGTAAGAGTGAGGGGTGTATATTAATTATTTTATTATGCCATTCTTTGACAAACTCTGTTGTAAGAATTCTCATAAATCCAGCAAGGCAGACAAGCTCTACCTTTGCATCCTTTAGTTTTGCTGATATTTCATTTTCAAAAAGTTCTCGATTAGAAAATTCTATGTGTGGAATAGCTATGCATGGAATATTTGCTTCTCGAGCACGTGTTAATCCTTCTGCACTCATTTGGTTGGAAACAACTAAAGAAATTTCAGCTGGAAAGTCTGGATTTTTACAAGCATCAATTAGGGCTTGAAAATTTGTTCCTCTACCCGATAACATGATTCCAAGTTTAAGTTTCTTAGTCATTCTGAACCTAGGCCCAATAGTTTGCAGCTAGGAGGGTTCGCGGTATTTCCATCAACTATTTCTCCTATTTTGATCGGCTCAAAATCTAATAATTCTCTTAAGCTTATTTCTTCATCTGGATTTATGATAATGGCAAATCCAATTCCGCAGTTAAATGTTCTGTAAAGTTCAATAAAATCTAAATTCCCACATTTATGAAGCCATTGGAATAATGGTGGCAGTTCCCAACTATCTGTATTGATAATTAAGTTAGTAGAATCTGGTAGGACTCTAGTTATATTTTCTACTAGCCCCCCTCCTGTTATATGAGCAAAGGCCTTTATCTTGATGTTTGATTGAATTACTTTGATGGCTTCTTTGACGTATATACGAGTTGGTCGGAGTAATACCTCAGCTAATATTTTTTGTTTATCAAACGGAGCAGGCTCTAATAGGTCACTATCTGTCTCATTAATTATTTTTCTAATCAAAGAATATCCATTGGCATGGGCACCTGAGGAAGGAAGTCCAAAAACAATATCACCTGATTTGATATTGTTGGTTGGCAGTATATTTGAACGTTCGACAGCACCAACACAAAATCCAGCTAGGTCAAAGTGATCTTTGGAATACATACCTGGCATTTCTGCAGTTTCTCCACCGATTAAAGCACAGCCAGCTTCCAGACATCCATCTGCTATTCCTTTAATAACATTTTCAGCAATTGATATATCTAGTTTCCCACAAGAGAAATAGTCTAGAAAAAATAAAGGCTCTGCACCTTGTGAAAGAACATCATTTGCACACATTGCTACTAGATCTATACCGATAGTATCGTAGATTTTACTTTCTATTGCTATGAGCAGCTTTGTTCCAACGCCATCAGTACCTGAAACTAGTACGGGGTCTTTGTAGGTTGTCGCTGATAAATCGAATAGTCCACCAAAAGATCCAATTTTACCATGACTGCCTAGTCGGGCAGTGCCTGCTACTATTGGTTTAATATTCTCTACAAGTGCATTACCTGAATCTATATCTACACCAGCGGATTTATATGTCGTTCTTGGGTTAGCTTGTTTACTCATGTTACTCTCTTTAAGCACCCTGAATCGGATGCTATATGAACATACCTTATATTGAGGCTTATACAATGAAAGTTAGGTCTATACAAAAATATATAAAGCGTGCTTGGAGCTTTACTTTACTTAATGTTGTATATTTAGTAAGCATTTCGCTTCTAATTATTCTCATAGGCAACTATGCCCTATACGCTAAAGAATATGTTTACACAGTTACTGATGTTGAAGTAGATGTTACGGGGAAATCCTCGGCTAAGGCCCGTGAGATGGCTTTTATAGCCGGTCAGAAGACAGCCCTTGAGACATTATATGAACGTTTAGTTTTGCAGGAAGATATATCAAAACTATCATCAGATAGGTTAATTATTGAGGAATTGATATCTTCTTTTGAAGTTCTTGAAGAGAAAGTCTCACCAACGAGGTATCGGGCTAAACTAAAAGTCTCATTTGACCCGGGAAGTATTCGTAATTATTTACGCCGACAACTTGTTCGTTTTGCCGAAACACAAAGTGAAGGAGTCCTTGTCATCCCAATATTCTTAAATAATGGTTTTATAGTCCCTTGGGTGCAGGATAACCGTTGGAATCATGCTTGGTCAGATAAACAAGATCGTGCAAGTCTTTTGCCGTTTGTTCCTATCAAAGATAATTTAGAAAATATACACCAGGTTGAGGATTTTTATAATTTGAATACCCCTGTTGAAAAAATAAGAGAAACTTCGCAGCATCATGGCTTCAAAATTACTCTTATAGCAATTATGGATTATTCAAATATCAGTGCAGATAATCTTGATAATTTGATTGCAGACGTATTTGAATTAGATTATCCAGAAGAAGGTTCTACAAATTCTGGTATAATTGATAGTCAAAATAAGACAGAAAAAGATCAAGCAGCTTTTTTCCCCGAAGGAGAAATCTCAGTAAAATTAAGATATATAGATGTAAATAGTGACACAATTAGTCACTTGAAATTTAAAACTAGTGGAAAACAAAATACAAAAACTCTATTCTCTAGTATAGTAGGCAATGTGGTTGGAACTCTTCGTGAGAAATGGAAGGTGTCAAATTTATTAAGGTTTGATCAGGAAAATGAATTATATGTTAGCGTATCTGTGAATAAAAAGCTCAGAAATTGGGTGCACATCCAGCAAGAACTCCTTAATATGCCTATAATAACTAGAATAAAGATACTCGAATTATCTAATCTATCTGTAATACTTAAACTAGGGTTTTTAGGTGGAATCGACAAGTTAGAAGAGTCATTAATGGAAAAAAACCTTGAGTTGAATATTGATGAGTTTGGTTGGAATATAAGTCAAAATATAGAATTGCGAGAAAGCCAATGACCATGCGTCCACAGAACTATGTTGTAGTTTGGATTGTTGGGTTTATTCTACTAGCTATTATTCTGCTATTGCTCAGTGATATTTTGTTGCCTTTTATTGCAGGAATTGCTGTAGCATATTTTTTAGATCCAGTTGCTGATCGATTAGAACGCCAAGGGCTGTCTAGAATCCTTGCAACTTCACTTATAACAGCTGCTTTTGTTATTATTATAGGTTTAATGTTATTTTTCCTTTTACCTATTTTGCAAGGACAAGTAGTAGAGTTTCTGAAAAATTTACCAAATTACTTTCAATCTGCTCGGGGTTGGGCGGAGCCTATGATAGAGCGCTGGTCTGCTGAGTTAGAGCCTGATCGAATGAATAAAGTTGAGTCTGTTATAGAGGATTTTTCTGGAAGGGCTGTTCAGTTTACTCTTAGCCTAATAGGTGATATCTGGGCAGGTGGAATGGCACTTGTTAATTTCTTGGCACTTATTTTTATAACACCCGTAGTGACATTTTATATGTTACGAGATTGGGATAGCATTGTAGACAAAATTGATAATTGGTTACCTCGCAGGCAAGCACCTACTATAAGAGAGCAAGCTAAACTTATGGACTCTACTTTATCTGGTTTTGTTAGGGGAACAGGTTTAATTTGTATAATCCTTGCAGCTTTTTATGCTGCCACGCTGAGTGCGGTTGGACTTGAATTCGGTTTTGCTATTGGTGTCGCAGCAGGTTTGCTATCGTTTGTACCTTATCTAGGGTCTATAGGAGGGCTACTTATTTGTGTAGGTATGGCTCTTATTCAGTTTGATGATGCATGGGTAATAGGTGTCATTGCTGGTATTTTTATTTTTGGACAAATAGTAAGCGATTATATTTTAGTTCCTAGACTCGTAGGTAAGCGTGTTCGTTTGCACCCTGTCTGGATCATTTTTTCAGTTTTAGCTGGTGGAAGCCTATTTGGGTTTGTAGGAATGCTAGTTTCTGTTCCTGTTGCCGCTTTAGTCGGGGTCCTAGTTAGATATGGTGTAACAAATTATTTAGAAAGCGATATGTTCAAACACGATACAGATGAAACTAATTCTAGCCCTATAGGATCTGGCAAGAATGAGAAGCCAGAAGGGGATGGGTTGAATTGAATTTCCAAAACCTGGATTCACAGCTAGTTCTTGATCTAGGACACAGACCTGCCTTGGAACGCGAGGATTTTCTTATTGCTCCATGTAATAATGAGGCTGTTTCTCAGGTTGATAAATGGCCTTCTTGGACATCTCACTTATTAATTCTTGTAGGCAACCCTGGTAGTGGCAAGACTCATTTAGCGAGTGTTTGGAGAGCTATGTCCGATGCAACTATTATAAGTAGCAAAGACCTTAATCGTGACCATAACCCTTGGCGCCTTTTGAGGCCAGTATCTGCATGTGTTGTAGAAGATGTATCAGAAAAAATTGACGATCAGGCTCTTTTACACTTAATAAATGTTGCTACTGAAGTTGGAGGATTTTTACTGATTACCTCTATTAAAGCCCCATCAAAATGGCCAATAAAATTAGCAGATCTTGCATCTCGAGTAAGAGCTGCACCAATAGCAACATTACATGAGCCTGATGATAATTTGTTAGCTGCAATAATGGTGAAACTTTTTGCAGATAGGCAGTTAAGCGTGGCCCCTGAGGTTATAGGTTATTTGGTTACGAGGATAGATAGGTCTTTTGATGCAGCTAGAAGTATTGTTGAGGAGTTGGATCGAACGGCACTATCTCAAGCAAGGTCTGTTACTATACCTCTTGCTAGAGAGGTATTAATAAAGCTAAATAACTAATCCATAATTTAGCCAAGTTTGACTAAATTTCATTAATTCTTAAAATCTTAATATTTTCATTTTCAATTGTGAATGCTAATCGTCCAGCTTTTAAAGCTAAAGCAAGTTCACCAAATATTTCCCTTCTCCAACCTTTAAGTGCAGCTATTTCATCACTGCGAGCCTCTAATGCTTTTACTGGCATAGCTGCAATTCTTTGTAAGTCGTAATTATTTGCAACTACACGTTGTGCAACTTCTGCTGTTTCACATTGAGTCTTAAGTAATACTTTTAGTAGATCCATCATAGGCTCGACACCCCTATATGTTTCTTTTTTCTCTGGAGGGGTTGGCCAACTATTTTTTGGAGATTCAATAGCAACTTTTACACAGTTTATGATGGCGTCACCCCACTGAATGTCACCTTTTCTATTTTTCAGAGACCTGACTTTTGATAGCTCTGATACTGAGCTAGGGGCAATAGCTGCGATTTCATTAATTGCCTCATCTTTAAGAATTCTTCCACGTGGTATATTTTTTTTTCTAGCCTCAATTTCTCTCCATGAGGCGATTTCACGAAGGATCACATAAAATCTGTTGCTTCCGCCACGAGTTTTAATTTTTCTCCAAACTTGAAGAGGATTAATGTCATAATTACTAATGTTTAGTAGGGTGTTCATATCTTCTTTAATCCAGCTTTCACGCCCAGTATCTGACAATTTTTTTCTAAGTTTTTCATAAATTATTCTAAGGTGAGAAACATCAGAAAGAGCATAGGATAGTTGTTTGTCACTTAATGGCCTTTGAGACCAATCAGTAAATCTAAGAGTTTTATCAATCTTTTCGCCTACTAACTTATTAACAAGCTTTTCATATCCGGCAGCATCACCAAAACCACACACACTTGCTGCTACCTGTGTGTCAAAAATAGGGCTCGGTATTTTACCATTTAAATGATAGAAAACCTCTAAATCTTGCCGAGCAGCATGGAAGACCTTTAAAACAGTCGTATCGTTGAGGAGTTTTAAGAGAGATTCTAAATCGATATCTTTAGACAAAGGATCAATTATAACGCTTTCTTGTTCACCTCCTATTTGAATTAAACAGAGCTTTGGCCAGTAAGTTTTATCGCGAATGAATTCCGTATCAACAGTAATAAAACTTGAAGTAAGCCACCCGTTTACGTAGCTATTCAAGGTTTTTGTGTCTTTTATTATCTTTATTTTTTGATTCATTGCTTTGCTCCAGCCTTTAGAAGAATATCAACTATAGATTGATGCCCCCTGTCTCTGGCAACTTTCAGTGCTGTTTGCCAACTGTTAAGATTAGATTGTCTATCAATATTAGCGCCTGAATTTAGTAAGGTTTTTACTATTTCTACTCTCCCATACCTTGATGCGATAATAAGTGCTGTCCGTCCATATTGATCAGTCCCATTGATATCAGCTCCATACATAAGGAGTATTTTAACAGTTTTATTTCCATTATATTTCTTTGAAGCCATCATGAGAGGAGTGCCGCTATTTTTGCCTCCCTTACCAATCTTTTCGATATTAGCACCAGCTTTAAGAAGAATTTTTATAACATCATTTTTTAGTAAAAGTGCTGCCCAGTGAAGTGAAGTCCATCCAGCCCAGTCTGGAGTGTCGGGTGGTATTCCCTGATGCAGAAGCTCTTTTATAAGTGTTATATTACCTTCTTTAGCGGCTTCAACTATTGGATGAGTGATAGTATCGTTAGCTGGAGCAATTTGTTTAAGCTGATCATAAGGTAGAAAAATGCTTAGGGAGTTAAGTAAAATAGCTAAAGCTAGGATTTTGCATAACAAGAATTTCATATCTATGTATTTGGTTGCTTATTAATTTGATGAGAGATAAAACATTTAAATTTTAGTTAGACCTTGACAAAGTTTTAGATAAGGTGTGCTTTTCGCTCATTATCAATAATTAATTATGCACTTAATTCAATAGAGTTGCATTAATTACTTCTTTTATTTTCTGAGGCTAAAGAATATGCATCGATATCGATCCCACACTTGTAATGAGTTGACTCAAGATTTTGTAGGTAAAAATGTAAAACTTTCTGGATGGGTGCATCGAGTCCGTGACCATGGGCATCTTGTATTTATAGATCTGCGTGATCAATATGGCATAACTCAGTGTGTCGTCGAGGCCTCTCATGAGGAGTTCAATAGTATAAAAACCCTTAGGCAAGAAACAGTTCTATCTTTGATTGGGAATGTTGAGCCTCGAACTAAAGATACAATCAACATGAATATACCAACCGGTCAAATTGAGTTACGAATTGAATCACTAGAAATAATTAATGAGTCTTTAACCCTTCCGATGCCTGTTCATGGTGATCATGACTATAGTGAAGAGATCAGGCTTAATTTTAGATATCTTGATCTCAGAAGAGAACGAATGCAAAAAAATATTGTATTACGTTCAAAAATAATTAGCAGTATAAGGCACCGTATGTTGGAAAAAGGCTTTTTGGAGTTGCAAACGCCAATTCTTACAGCAAGCTCACCAGAAGGTGCGCGTGATTTTCTTGTGCCTAGTAGACTTCATCCCGGGAAGTTTTATGCTTTACCTCAGGCACCACAGCAATTTAAACAGCTAATTATGTGTTCAGGTTTTGATCGTTATTTCCAGATTGCACCATGTTTTCGTGACGAGGATGCTAGAGCAGATAGATCTCCGGGTGAATTTTATCAACTTGATTTAGAAATGGCTTTTGTGGAACAGGAAGATGTATTTGATGTAGTTGAGCCGGTAATGCGTGGTGTCTTTCAGGAATTTTCTAGTTACACTGTATCTGATCCTTTTCCTAGAATCACATATGCTGATGCCATGTTACGTTATGGAACTGATAAGCCAGATTTGAGAAATCCAATTGAAATTTCAGATGTAACAGAATTATTTAATAACAAGTCTGTTAACTTCAAATCTTTCAAAAATGTTATAGAAAAAGGAGGTGTAGTTCGGGCAGTACCAGCAAAAGGTGTGGCAGAAAAGCCAAGGTCATTTTTTGATAAATTAATAGAATTTACAAAAGGTCTTGGGGCTCCTGGTCTGGGATATATAATATTTTCTGATAATCAAGCTAAAGGTCCCATAGCAAAATTTATACCTGATGATATTCTAGATAAGTTGCGTGCTGAGATAGGTGTTGAGAACGGAGATGCAATTTTTCTTTCTTGCGATCAAGAAAAAAAAGCAGCTTATTACGCTGGAAATGTAAGGACTGAATTGGGCAAACTTTTAAATTTAGTTGAAAATAATACTTATAAGTTTTGTTGGATTGTTGATTTTCCAATGTTCGAATTTGATATGGAGAGTGGAAAGGTAGAATTTAGTCATAATCCTTTTTCAATGCCACAAGGTGGGCTAGAGGCACTTACAGAACGAGACCCACTTGATATTCTTGCGTGGCAGTATGATATCGTCTGTAACGGTGTAGAACTATCTAGTGGAGCTATACGTAATCATCGTATTGATATCATGCTTAAGGCCTTTGAGATTGCTGGATATTCAAGAGCTGATTTAGAGAATCGTTTTGGTGCTCTCTTTAATGCCTTTCAATATGGAGCACCACCTCATGGGGGCATTGCTCCGGGTATAGACCGTATAGTAATGCTATTAGCAGATGAACCAAATATTCGTGAAGTGATACTTTTCCCTGTTAATCAAATGGCACAAGATTTAATGATGGGTGCTCCTGCCGAAGCAAGCAGTAATCATCTCAAAGAGCTTAATCTTCAGATAAAGAGCATTAAAAGTTAGGCTAAACCAGTTTATCTTCGTATATAGCTTGATCTCTAATTTTGTAGAAAAAGATGGGGTGTGCTGTGCACACCCCACTAGTTACAGTGGCCATGGTGACCGCGGGAGATAAACGGTCCTTAGGAGCAGCCACTGGTTGAACCACAGGTGTCACATTTCATGCACGTCCCATTTCTTACTAGTGTAAAATTTCCACACTCTTGGCATGCTTCTCCCTCATAACCTTTTAGCCTTGCCTGCCGCACTGATTCTAATTGATCAGAGACATTTTCTGGATCACGGTTTTGTGAATCATACACCATAGCGACAGCTGTATTTCCCTCAATAGTAGGCGTTGTATTGGATTCTAGTTGTGATTTGATTATAGAAGTTGGGTTTTCTTGGTCATCAGCACCACCTGTTAATACCAAGAGGTTACGTCTAACGTATCCAGCACTTACACCTGTTACATCAAAATTAGGATTTAGTTCTTCATCTTCTTCATCTGGTGCTGGCATGTGTTCATTCTCATTACCTCTTCCAATGCTATCTGGGAGTAGATCATCTGGTTCTGCATGTGATAAATCTGAGCGTCCAAGGTAAGAGATAGCTAATTCTCTAAACATATAGTCTAAAATAGAAGTTGCACGTTTAATGGCGTCATTTCCTTCAACAAAACCTGCAGGTTCAAATCTAGTAAATGTAAAGGCATCTACATATTCTTCTAATGGTACTCCGTATTGAAGGCCAATTGAAATAGCAATTGCAAAATTATTCATTAGACTCCTGAAGGCTGCACCTTCCTTATGCATATCAATAAATATTTCCCCAAGTGATCCGTCTTGGAATTCACCAGTTCTTAGGTATAGCTTATGGCCTCCAACAATAGCCTTTTGAGTATATCCTCTTCTCCTATGAGGTAATCGACGTCTTTCTCCTATTTGTGTAACTATTCTTTCAACAACCCTCTCGGCGACTCGAGATGCACGTTCAGTTTGGCTGTCTTCCATAATCTCATTAGTGTCTTCATCGCTTAATGTCATCGCACTGAGAGGTTGTGATAATTTTGAACCATCTCTGTATAAAGCATTCGCTTTGACACCAAGTCGCCAAGAAAGTATGTAGGCATTTTTACATTCATCTATTGTTGCATCGTTATTGAGGTTTATAGTTTTTGAAATCGCTCCGGATATAAATGGTTGTGCACTGGCCATCATCCGAATGTGGCTCTCGGAGCTCAGCCAGCGTGAACTTCTGGGACCACATCTATTTGCACAATCAAACACAGGCAAGTGTTCTTCCTTAAGATAGGGGGCTCCTTCCAAAGTCATTGAGCCACAACAGAAAACATTAGCGACCTCAATTTCTTTGTCTGAGAATCCTATGTGTTTAAGTAAATTAAAAGACATATTTGAAAGATCTGATTCTTTTATACCAAGTTTTTCTATGCAGAAATCTTTACCTAAAGTCCATTCGTTAAATGCAAATTTAATTTCAAATGCCCCTTTTAGGGCCTCTTCTAATGCATTAAGTTCTTTGTCAGAAAAGCCTTTTTCTCTAAGTGCTTTATGGTCAATTTCAGGTGAGCCATTTAAAGTTCCTTTTCCAACAGCATAGTCAACTATTTCTTGAGCTTGTTCATTATCATAACCAAGAGTTTCCAACGCCTTTGGCACTGCTTGGTTTATAATTTTGAAATAGCCACCACCTGCAAGTTTCTTCATCTTTACAAGAGCAAAATCTGGCTCAATGCCTGTAGTATCACAATCCATAACTAGTCCTATGGTCCCAGTTGGTGCAATAACAGTGGATTGGGCATTGCGATACCCATGTTTTATGCCGAGTTCAAGGGCTTTATCCCAGGAATTTTTTGCTGCTTCACTTAGAGGAAGGTTTTCAAGGTTGGTGTGGTCAAGGGGGACAGGCCTTATAGATAAATCCTCATATCCACTTGTGTCTCCATAAGCAGCCCTTCGGTGATTTCTTATGACACGCAGCATTGCTGTTGAATTATTTTCATATCCCGGGAATGGTCCAAGCTCGGCGGCCATTTCTGCAGAGGTAGCATATGCTGTGCCAGTCATAATAGAACTTATAGCCCCGCAAATTGCACGCCCCTTATCGCTATCATAAGGGATACCAGAAGCCATAAGAAGTCCGCCTATGTTGGCGAAGCCCAAACCGAGAGTTCTATAGATATAAGAGCGTTGAGCTATTTCAGGAGAAGGGTATTGTGCCATCAGTACAGAAATTTCTAAGGTAATGGTCCAGAGTCTTGTTGCATGTTCGAATGCTTCTATGTCAAAACTTCCAGACGGTTGTTGGAAAGTCATTAAATTCAAGGAGGCTAAATTGCATGCTGTATCATCAAGAAACATATATTCTGAACACGGATTAGAAGCGTTTATTCTTCCGTCTCCACTACAGGTGTGCCAATCATTAATTGTGGTATCGAACTGTATTCCTGGGTCAGCTGATGCCCATGCTGCATTTCCTATTTCATCCCATAGATCTCTGGCTTTGATAGTTTTATGAACTTTACCATCCGTTCGCCTTATTAAATTCCAATCTTTATCTTTTTCCACACAATCAAGGAATTCATTAGTTACTCTGACAGAATTGTTGGAGTTCTGACCAGAAACTGTAACATAAGCTTCAGATTGCCAGTCTGTATCGTAAGTAGGTATTTCTAAAGATGTAAATCCTTGCTGTGCAAATTGAATCACTCTCTGAATATAACTCTCTGGAAGCATTGCTGCCCGGGCATTTTTTATTGCGTTTGCTAGGTTTTCGTTGTGTTTTGGATTAAATTTACTTTCTATGTCGTCTCCATTTTGGCAAGCGGTCATCACTAGATTAAGGTGTTTTTCAGCTAATTTTGAGCCTGCTACTAAAGCAGCTACTTTTTGTTCTTCCCTTACTTTCCAGTTCACAAATGATTCTACATCTGGGTGGTCAACATCAACTATGACCATTTTAGCAGCTCTACGTGTAGTTCCTCCCGATTTTATTGCTCCTGCAGCACGGTCACCGATTTTAAGAAAACTCATTAGGCCAGAAGATTTTCCACCACCGGATAGAGATTCACCATCTGCACGCAATTGCGAAAAATTTGTTCCAGTTCCTGAACCATATTTGAAAAGTCTGGCCTCTCTGACCCAGAGGTCCATTATTCCACCTGGATTAACTAAATCATCATTGATACTTTGTATAAAACATGCGTGTGGTTGTGGATGCTCATAGGCTCCTTCGGAAGCAACCAATTCACCACTTTCAAAATCTACATAATGATGGCCCTGAGCGGGGCCATCTATTCCGTAAGCCCAATGAAGACCTGTATTGAACCATTGAGGCGAATTTGGGGCACACATCTGCATGCATAACATGTAGCGCATTTCGTCAAAATAACTTTTCGCATCAGCTTCTGCGTCAAAATATCCAGCTTTCCATCCCCAATAGGTCCATGTTCCTGCTAGTCTGTCAAAAACTTCTTTGGCAGAGATTTCTCCTCTAAATTTTTCATTATTGGGTATGCCATTAAGAGCATTTTCATCTGCTGTATGACGCCATAGCCAAGAAGGCACATCGTTTTCTTCGACGACTTTAAGTTTAGTAGGGACTCCTGCTTTTCGAAAATATTTTTGGGCAAGAACATCACAAGCTACCTGCGACCATGCAGCAGGAACTTCTATATCATGTTGTGCAAATACAACTGATCCATCAGGGTTTTTTATTTCACTTACTGTCGAGCGAAAATCTATACCGAAATAAGGTGATTGCTCCTCTTGTGTAAAAATTCGCGCGATTCGCATGCTTTGTTGCTCCCTAAACTTATTTTAGTATTCCGATATGATTACCTTAGAATACAAAAGGATTTATAAGTAATGCCAGATATCTCGATATGTTGGGGTAACAACATCCAATATACCGGATATTTAGTGGGTAGCACGATACGCTCCATGAAATTGGTTAGCAACTATATTTTGTGACTCTTTTAATAAAGTACACAATATAGTGTGGGGCATCTCTGGGGATAACTTATGTAAATGTGGATAATATTTGTGTATATAAATAAAATATTTAAGTACAAGTGCTTATGTAAAATAATTCATGTTAAATATTAATTTCTTTATGCATTGATATTAAACTAAGAGTTTATATAATTTTAGATATTTTAATTTAAACATAAGATTATTTTTTTATTTTTTATAACTTATTGTCATCAAACAGGGCACAAATGGGCAAGAATTATATACTGAACTTTCTTGGATTCGGATTCAATTTCATGTAATTAGGTTTCTGTTATATGTCGTTAAAAGGAGTCTTAATATGACAACCATAGGAACACGTATTTTTACAGCCTTGAGGGGTCGTTTAATAGGGACTGATGAATTTGGAAATAAGTATTATTCAGAGCGCCGCAGATCAAAAAAAAATCATGAGCGTCGATGGGTGATATATTTTGGAGAAGAAGAGGCAAGCAGTATTCCAGCATCATGGCATGGATGGCTACATCATTCCTTTGAAGCCCCTCCCTCAGAAAATAGTCGTGTGTCTAAAGCATGGGAAAAGCCTCATACTCCAAATATGACGGGTACAGCTAATGCATATTTGCCACCAGGACATGTGTTGAAGGGGGGTAAGAGGTCACCTGCTACTGGAGATTATGAGTCTTGGCGTCCTTAATTTAAAATTGTTTGATAACCCTACTGCTTGTTCTTTACATATTCGTTTAGTCACTTTTATTCTTATCCCTAGTGTCACTTTTAAAAGACTTTAGCTCATCGTATGAAAACATAAGTCCTGCAGCGTTAAAGCCTCCGTCAACATTTATTACTGACCCTGTTATAAAACCACATCGTTCATCTGCTAGGAATGTTGCAGCTAGAGCGACATCAACGGCTTTACCAAATTCACCAGTAGGGATTCTTGCTAAATATTCTTTTTCTTGGGAAGGACCAAATTTTGTAATTCCGGTATCAATTGGACCAGGGGCAATAGAATTCACTGTGATACCATGTGGAGCAAGTTCAACTGCCATTACTCTAGTTAACTGCATTATTCCTGCTTTTGATGTTCCGTAGGCTGCTCTTCCAAAACTTCCCCGTTGTCCTGAAATTGAGCCCAACATGATTATTCTACCATATTTCTTTGGTACCATAATTTGTGCTGCCTTTTGTCCACAAAGGAAGGCACTTGTAAGGTTGTTTTTTATAATTCTTTCCCACTCATTTAGTGGCATTTCTAAAAAGGCACAATGGTGGGGAACCCCTGCATTAGATACTAATATATCCAATGTGCCATCAAAAAACTTAACAGCTCTATCAAATGCTTTTATAACTGACTTTTCATTACTAGCATCAGCAGAAATTGAGCAAACACTAGTTCCAAATTTTGAGGCAAGTGCTTGAGTTTCTTTTGCCTTATCTATATCAAGATCTAGAATTGCTAAGTTAGCACCAGCCTTGGCCATAGCAAGGGCAGTGGTTCTACCTATACCTCTTCCGCCGCCTGTTATCAGGGCACATTTTCCGTCTAAAGATTTGTGAGAATTCATGATTTTTGTACCAGTGCATGTCTTTTTTTGCCAGCGGATATTTTTAATGTTCCATCTTTGTCAAAGTCATTAAGTGTGACTAACTTCATTTCATCTGTAATTGTATTATTGTTTATTTTTGCACCACCACCACGGATTATTCTTCTTGCTTCACTTTTACTTTTGGCCAGATGAAGGCCGTATCTAGAGTCTGCCATTAGCTCAATTAATGATAAGCCGGAAGTAAAATTTTCAGCATTTATGCTTGCTATAGGCAGATTTTCACCTATACCAGATTTCTCAAAAGTTTCGTGAGCTGTATTTTGTGCTTCCTTTGCAGCTTTAAAACCATGGCACAAAGTAGTAGCTTCGGTCGCAAGAAGTTTTTTAGCTTGATTTAGCTCAGCTCCTTCTAATTTTTCTAATTTTTGAATTTCATGTAGAGGGATTTCTGTAAACAAACGTAAAAATTTTCCTACATCCTTATCGTCAGTGTTTCTCCAAAATTGCCAGTATTCATAAGGGCTAAGCATATCCTTATCTAGCCAAATAGCTCCCTTGGCAGTTTTGCCCATTTTTGCACCAGAGGATAGAGTAATTAGAGGAGTAGTTAGTCCAAATGTTTCAACTCCAGCTACTCGTCTATTAAGTTCCACACCATTAACTATATTCCCCCATTGATCTGATCCACCCATCTGCAGTCGGCAGCCTAGACGCTTTGATAGTTCAAGAAAATCGTAGGCCTGTAAAACCATGTAGTTGAATTCTAGAAAGCTTAGTGGCTGCTCGCGTTCAAGTCTTTGTTTTACACTGTCGAATGTTAGCATTCTATTAACAGAAAAATGTCTACCTATGTCTCTAAGAAATGGTAAATATTCAAGTGAATTTAACCAGTCAGAATTATCAACAAATATTGCGCCATTATTTTCGTTACTGAAGGTTAAAAACTGCTCAATGCAATTTTTTATACCACATTTATTTTTTGAAATTACTTCTGTTGTTAATAATTTTCTAGACTCATCTCTTCCACTTGGATCCCCAACTTGTGATGTACCACCACCAACTAGGACTATAGGCTTATGCCCTGATTTTTGAAGCCATTTGAGCATCATTATCTGGACAAGTGATCCTACGTGCAAACTATTGGCCGTACAATCAAATCCAATATATGCACTTATAGTATTATTCTCGGCAAGAATATCTAGGCTATCAGAGTTGGTGCACTGATGGATAAAACCGCGTTCTTCTAGCACGTGCATAAATTGAGAGCGAAAGGTAGCCATAATTTTCACCTAGTTATGAGCATAATCGATGAATAAAAAAAGAATGCTTAATATAATTAGTATATCACTGAAATTGAGACAACACAGTCGGCAAGATTATAATATAATATAACAGAAATTAATTTTTAAGAATCAAATTATTATTGGTGAAGTATTGCGCGAAATTTTATCGATAGGGCTTATGAGCGGCACATCACGTGATGGAGTTGATGCTGCAGCAATGCAGACAAATGGGATAGAAGTAGGAAAATTCTTCGCTTCATTAACAATCCCTTACTCTAGGGAGGAACAACTTTCAATAGCTGCTGCATGTTTGCCAAATAAGGTTTGCGAGGAAACTTATGTTAGGGCAAATAAAATTGTAACTAAAGCCCATATAATTGCGGTAAATAAATTAATCAAGAAACTTTGTATATCGAGAGAAGAAGTAGGGGTAATTGGCTTCCATGGCCACACAGTTCGTCATGATCCAATAAAAAAAATTACAGAGCAGATAGGTGATGCTGAGGCTCTAGCCAAGGAAACGGGTATAAATGTTGTGTATGACTTTCGTAGTGCAGACATTAAGGCTGGTGGGCAGGGAGCACCGCTTGTGCCAATATTTCATGCTGCTTTATGTTTAAATATTCCTCGTCCTATTGCAATTTTGAATCTGGGTGGTGTTTCAAATGTTACATGGGTTGGCCCAGACTACGATATATATAAACCAGATGATAATAATTTATATGCATTTGATATAGGTCCTGGATGTGCACTTATTGATGATTGGGTTAGAAATAAGAAGGGCTGGCTTTTTGATTCTGAAGGAAAGTTTTCTAAGACAGGAGTTGTTAATTTTTCAAAGTTAGACAAATTAATGGAAGATAAATACTTCAATCTATTTCCTCCAAAAAGTTTAGATAGAGATTATTTTGATACTACTCCTTTACTGTCTCTAAGTGATGCGGATGGGGCGGCAACTTTAACTCGTTTTACCGTAGAGGCAATTTCCAATAGCGTCAAATTAATGCCTGCTCCACCTATGCGATGGCTTATTACTGGGGGAGGTAGAAGAAATATTGCCATTATGGAAGGCCTTAATGATGCACTCGATGCACCTGTGGACACTGTCGAGTCAGTGGGGTGGAATGGTGACGCATTGGAATCACAAGCATTTGCGTGGTTAGCTGCACGATCTATTGCCGGTTATCCTTTGAGCTATCCGCAAACTACAGGTGTCAACTTTCCTCAAGTTGGTGGTCGTCTGGTATGTGCCGATCGTTTTAAAAGTAATTTAACTTAGCTAAATAACTATTGGCTGGCCGGGCTCATGGATTCAGACACATAACTCTTAACATTTTCTGAGATTTGATCAATATGATTTTCAAAGAAATGGTCAGCTGATTTCATAATACGGTAGTCAATTGTAATATGCTTTTGTAGTTGAAGTTTTTTAACTAATCCAGCCGTATCTTGTTCAGGTACAATTTCATCCTTCTCCCCTTGAATAATTAGTCCTGACGAAGGGCAGGGGGCTAGGAATGCAAAATCATATAAATTTGCTGGTGGTGCAATTGAAATAAAGCCCTCAATTTCTGGTCGCCGCATTAATACTTGCATGCCAATCCATGCACCAAATGAGAAGCCTGCTACCCAACATGCTCTTGCATTGGGGTTGTATGTTTGCATCCAATCCAAAACTGATGCTGCATCTGAGAGTTCTCCTTGTCCATCATCAAATGACCCTTGGCTACGTCCCACTCCCCTAAAGTTGAAACGCAAAACACAAAACCCAAGATCTCGGAAGACATGAAATAGGGTATAGACTATTTTATTATTCATAGTTCCACCATGTTGGGGATGAGGATGGAGTATGAGTGCTATTGGGGCATTTGGTTCCTTAGAATGGTGATAACGTCCTTCCAAACGACCTTCTGGTCCATTAATCAAAACTTCTGGCATGCTTTCTCCACTAATTCAGCTTAAAATTATTAAACCAATACATTATTTCTTGAAAGATTCTACAAAATATTAGTGATGTTAAGGGTTGAGTAAATTAGATAAAATACTTGATAATACGTTCCAGATAAACTACATCCCTCGCATAAGTATACTTTTTTATATCAGGCACTCATAGCAAATTAATGATATAGGGTGCATATTAGCAATAAATACATCATGGCGGCACAAATGTTCAAACGAATTAATGAAGACATTGAGTGCATATTTGGTAGGGACCCTGCTGTTCGTTCAAAACTGGAGGTAGTTTTGTGCTATCCAGGTTTTCATGCAATTCAGTTTTATAGATTAGCCAACTTCTTTTGGAATTTGCGTTTGCGCCTGTTTGGTAGGTTTGTCTCCAACTTAGGCCGATGGTTAACAGGCGTAGAGATACATCCTGGTGCAAAGATTGGCCGGCGATTTTTTATTGATCATGGGATGGGAGTTGTAGTTGGGGAAACAGCTGAGATCGGTGATGACGTTACCCTATATCATGGAGTTACACTTGGTGGTGTAAGTTGGTCTCCGGGAAAAAGACATCCAACTTTAGAAGATAATGTTGTTATAGGTGCTGGTGCACATGTGTTAGGACCAATTACTATAGGATCTGGAGCGAGGATAGGAGCTAATGCAATTGTTCTTAAAGATGTTGCTCCAGATTTAACGATGATTGGTGTTGCAGCACGCCCAGCAGCTACTAAGCCTAAAGCTGTAGATGGCAGACGCCATTTTGCTGCATATGGCACCCCATCACCAGATATTTCTGACTCTGTATCTAGATCAATCGAAGCTCTTTTAGATGAAGTACAAGAATTAAGGAATAGAGTTCAGGAATTAGAATCTGATTTAAAAGATAGTAGAGTTAATTTAGACAAAGTTGATAATAATCAAAACTCAAAGAATCGAAGTGCAGAGGGATAATAAAAATTTTTATATCATAAGTTTTATTTATTTTTATAAACTATAAGTTTTAATATATCCTAGATGACAACTACATTTGATATTAGAATCCAATTCAACATAAATTCTTGCGGAACCTTATAGTGGAACGAGTATATCTGGATTATAACGCAACTACTCCAACAAAACCTGAAGTAATTAAAGTAATGACAGAAGCTCTTTACGAGCATGGAAACCCTTCATCTGTCCATTCCTTCGGAAGAAAGGCACGCGAGTTAGTTGAAAACTCAAGAGACTCAGTTGCAGAACTTGTTGGTGCAAATGCTACGGATATAATTTTTACGAGTGGTGGTACTGAGTCCAATAACATGGCTTTTGCAGCTTCTGGCAGAAGAAGGCTTGTATTATCCGCTATTGAACATCCATCTATTCTGACAGCTGCAAGTCAAAAGTACTCTGATGTGACTATCCTACCTGTTAGTCAAGATGGATTAGTTAGTCTCAACGAATTATCCGAGGCTATTGGCTCTGATGGTTCTGAAACATTAGTTTCTATTATGCTTGCAAATAATGAAACAGGTGTTGTAGAGCCAATTAAAGAATTAGCTAACGTTGCACATTTAAAGGGTGCACTTTTTCATTGCGATGCGGTTCAGGGACCAGGACGAATACCAATCGATATAAGGAATCTTCATATAGATATGCTTAGTATTTCAGGCCATAAATTTGGTGGCCCAAAAGGAATAGGAGCTTTAGTTATTTCTCCCCAACTTCAGATAAGCCCACTTATTGTGGGTGGTGGGCAAGAGAGAGGTTGGAGAGGGGGGACAGAAAATATTTCTGGAATTGCTGGCCTTGGTAAGGCTGCAAGTCTTGCAATTTTAGATTTGGAAGAAATCGATAGAATTAGAGAACTAAGAGATACTCTTGAATCACGAATTGAGACTATGTGCCCAGAAGTAAATATTTTTTGTTCTGATGTTGCCCGCCTACCTAATACTTCAAGCTTGAATATGCCGGGTGTCCAAAGTGATACCCAGGTTATAACTTTTGATCTTGCTGGTATAGCAATTAGTGCTGGGTCTGCTTGTTCCTCGGGTAAGGTGGAGCCATCGCATGTTTTGAATGCAATGGGTGCTATGCCATCAATAAGTGGTTGTACAATCAGAGTAAGTATGGGTTGGAACAGTAATATTAATGATATTGACCGTTTCACTTCTGTTTGGAAGGCAACATTTGGCGGGCTCTCAAATAAGTACAGGGAATCAGTTAGCAAAACCTCCTAGAAAGTATTTGACTAGGTTATGTAATTTTTTGTTAAAACCACTCTTGTGGAGAAAAACGTTTAATGCCAAAAATTATATTTGTTAATCCTGACGGTACAAGAACTGAGGTTAGTGCTGAAAATGGACAAAGTATATTAGAAATTGCACACGAAAATAACATAGATATTGAGGGAGCTTGCGAAGGTTCGCTGGCATGCTCTACTTGCCATGTAATTGTTGATCCTGAATGGTATAATAGGCTTATCGAACCCACTTAAGACGAAGAAGATATGCTTGATTTAGCTTTCGGGTTGACTAAAACATCTCGCTTGGGTTGTCAGCTGCTAGTTAGTGATGATCTTGACGGATTAGTTGTTTCTTTACCTTCGGAGGTTAATAATCTATTAGGCTAATATAGATACAAGAAAAAATATGTATTCAGAAAGTCATAAAATTTTTGATAAGCTGCGCACAGATTGTGGATCTTTATGGCACAGTTATACAAGGCATCCTTTTGTATTAGCTTTGGGTGATGGAAGTCTTCCTAGGGATGCTTTTATCCGTTATCTCAAGCAGGATTATCTTTTTCTTATTGATTTTTCGCGAGCATGGGGGCTGGCTGCGTTTAAGTCTGAAAAGATAGAAGATATAAGATCAGCATGTAATAGTCTTAACTCGATTATAAATACTGAAATAAACTTTCATATAGATGATTGTTCTCAATGGGGGATAACACTAGATGAGCTTAGGCGAAGTCAGCATGCTCCTGAAACCCTCGCATACGTTAAATATGTTTTTGACTGTGGACTAGAAGGTGATTTATTAGATTTGCATGTTGCATTGGCTCCATGCATTCTTGGATATGGTGAAATAGGGCAACAATTAAAGTCTTCTGCTTTAATGCCAGATGAAAATCCTTATAGTAAATGGATTGATCTATATTCTGGTGAAGAATATCAAAGTGCTGTTTATACAGAGATTAATACTCTTGATAAATTATTTAATTCTCTTAATGGTTCCGTTCGCTACACTCAACTATTAGAAATATTTAAAAAATCTACTCAATTAGAAACAGAATTTTGGGGTATGAATCTGTCCTCTTAGACTTTAGAAATTATTAAAATACTATATTTATTATTGCTGAAAGTTATCAATAGCACCATATTGAAGTTATGTCTGATAATGTTCATTTAGATTTGGGCCTAGAGGGGCCACCTAGAAATCATCGTGTAGTAGTCGCCATGTCGGGGGGTGTAGACTCATCTGTCACAGCTGCACTCATTAAAGAAGCTGGTTACGAAGTGATTGGCATTACTCTACAGCTATATGACAATGGTACGGCAACTGGTAGACCGGGTTCATGCTGCGCAGGTCAAGATATTCATGATGCACGACGAGTAGCTAATCAAATTCAAATCCCTCACTATGTTTTAAACTATCAAGATAGATTTAAAGAAGCAGTAATTGATGATTTTGCAGATTCCTACTTGCGTGGAGAGACCCCTCTTCCGTGTGTTCGTTGTAATGAGCGGATAAAATTAAGTGATTTACTAACAGCAAGTAAAAATTTGGGAGCAAAAGTACTTGCGACTGGGCATTATGCACGTTCGTCATTGGGGTCTTTAGGCCCAGAGTTGCACGCCGCTAAAGATCTATCTCGTGATCAAAGTTATTTTCTTTTTGCAACGCAGAAAAACCAACTTTCATACCTTCGCTTTCCTCTAGGTGTTTTCCCAAAAGAGTTTGTACGTGAGCAAGCTAAGCGTTTTAATCTGCCTGTGGCTAAAAAACCAGATAGTCAGGATATTTGTTTCGTCCCCGATGGTAACTATGCCAAAGTAATTGAAAAATTGAGGCCTGGGGCGGCACAACCTGGTCTTATCGTTGATAGTACGGGGAAAAGACTGGGTATGCATAAAGGTACTATTAATTATACAATTGGACAGAGGCGGGGTTTAGGTATTTCAGGGAAAGAACCAATCTATGTTACAAGTATCGATCCCCTAAAACATCTAGTTTATGTGGGAACTCGAGAAGAATTGATGGCTGATCAAATCTTAATTGATGATGTTAGTTGGTTGACTAACAGAAACTTTGATAAAGATTATTTAGTTAAGGTTCGTATTCGTTCTACCCACAAAGGAACTCCTGCAAACCTATCGTGGAATGGTCATAATTCTTTGATTGTAAAATTGCATCAGCCAGAGTTTGCGACATCAGCTGGTCAGGCTTGTGTAATTTATGATGGAACACGTGTGTTAGGAGGTGGTTGGATTTCACGGATGCTTAGGGCCAATAGTAAAATTCTTCCCAGCAGGATGATCAATAGAAGTAATGAAACAGAGAAAATTAGAAATATTTAAGAACCATGATTAAATCATAAAAATTGTTGCCAATTGAAAATTCATACTTTTCTTTTATAAAACACATAGTTGACCTTCTGAAATCATATGGCATATTTTCTTCACAAGTTAAGGCGGGGTAGCTCAGTTGGTTAGAGCGTCGGAATCATAATCCGAAGGTCCCTGGTTCAAATCCTGGCCCCGCTACCACTTCTCCCTTTATAATCAATGACTTATTAACTTTGAAATAAATGCAATAGTGCAAGGATATAAGAATTATATTGCTAGATATTTTCGAGCTACATCTGGGTTGTTCAAATCCTTAGTGGCAAGTTGTGTGACGATACTACCTTTATCCATTACTACACAATGGTCAGCAACTGCCCCGATTAGGTCAAGGTTTTGTTCGACTATAAGAACAGTCAACCCTTCTTCATCTCTTAATCTTCTAATTATTTCGCCTATTGTTTGCACTATGTTAGGTTGAACTCCTTCTGAAGGCTCATCAAGAAGTATTAGTTCTGGGTTTCCAACTAAAACACGTCCTATAGAGAGTTGTTGTTGTTCTCCACCGCTAAGTGATCCAGCTTTTTGACTCCCGCGTTCTTTTAAAATTGGAAAAAATTGAAATACGCGCTCAAAATTTGTAGATCGAGGGTTTCCACCAACATTTTCGCCCATTCTCAGATTATCTAGAACACTTAAGCGAGTAAAAATACCTCTGCCTTGAGGAACATACCCTATACCAAGAGCAGCTCGTTTAGCAGGAGATAATTTTGTTATATCAATATCATGAAGATAAATTTTTCCTGATGAGGATTTGATATGACCAATTAGTGATTTCATTAATGTGGTTTTACCCACACCATTTCGGCCAATCAGAGCAATTATTTCTTTAGTGTTAACCTCCAAAGAAACATCATTTACTATTTTAACATTACCGTATCCAGAGGAAAGGTGATTAACTTTGAGAACCATAGCTTTTACCCACCATACCCTAAAGTGTGCCCATATAAATTCGTCTTACTTCATCATTTTGTTCAATCTCAGAAAATGTACCTTGAGCAAATAATTGACCATAATGCAGAACTGAAGTTGTTGAATTTAAATTTCTTATGAATTCCATGTCATGTTCTATCACTACAACAGTTACTCCGTCATGATTTAGTTTTTGTATAATAGAAGATGTTAACCTAGTTTCATCTTGAGACATTCCTGCTGTAGGTTCATCCAAAAGAAGAAGTGTAGGTTCTGCTGCTAGAGACATTCCTATAGCTAGCCATTGTTGTTGACCATGTGATAGGTCACCCACAGTAACCTCTTCTGTTCCTTCTAGGTGTAACTGGTTTAGTAATGACTTAGCTTGTCCTGATATATCTCTAGGTTTGTAGTGCCGCCTGAGAGGAATAAATAAATTTTGATAAACACTAAGTTCTTGGAATACTTGCATAGCTTGAAATTTTATAGCCATGCCGAGTCTAGCACGGGCATATGTAGGAAGCCGCGTTACATCTTTTCCATCAAATATAACTTTTCCTGATGTTGGTTTTTCTATACCCATTAGCATTTTAAAAAAAGTACTTTTACCGGCCCCATTTGGTCCAATAATACAATGAATTTTATCCCGTTCTATCTCTAGATCGAGACCATCTAGAGCACGAACACCACCATATACACGGACAAGTCCATTCGCCCTTAAAATATTTTTTTCATATTTTGTATTTGATTCAGGACGGTTCATTCTTCATTCTTTCTTGAAACGCCATTACCAGTGGATAATCTGGCTCTTAATAATAATTCAGCTTTATTAAAATAATCAGCAAGCGTTATAGCAAGTCCTCTGGGGGCAAGAAGCATTGCAAAAACTAAGATAGCACCAAGTACTAAGAGTGCTATTTCACCTTCAGAGACAAGTCTCAATGAAGCCCATTCCAGGACTAGTGCCCCAATAAGTGCACATCCTAGGTCTTTTCGACCCCCTACTGCTACCCAAATAACTACAAGAATATTTGGGCCTACTCCAAATCCATCAGGATGGATATAGGTGCCCCATGCGGTATATAGAACACCCGAAAGCCCAGCAATTGCAGCAGCCAAACAGAAAACACTTAATTGGATTAATCTTACATCATATCCAAATGTTTCTGTTCTATCAGGGTTTTCTCGGCATCCAACAAGTATATAACCATAGCTGGAGTTAACCAAACAACGAAGGCCTAGGTAGGTTATTGTCAAAAGGCCAAGAACAAAATAATAAAAGGATACACTGCGGCCATCTAATTCAATCACAGAGTCTCCAATGCCAAATATTAAGCTTGGAAGGAGTGGAGCTGATGCTGATGCTGGTCTTAGGCCATTCATTCCTCCAAGATATGCTTCGCCTAAAGTATAACTTGGATCAGCAGTTTGGCGCATAAACATACCAATTAACAGAGAGACAACAAGCATTAGAATTGCTATGTAAACACCTCTTAGACGGGCGTAAAACATTATACCACCAATAATAGCAGCAAAGATTACTGGAACAATAATACCAGCTATAAAGGCGACGTCAGTGTTTCCATGTAAATTAAGTAGATTTAATGCGACAATACCGTAAGCGTATCCTCCAATGCCAAAAAATGCTGCTTGGCCTAAGCTGAGAATGCCACAATAACCCCAAATAAGACTCAAGCTGAGGGCAAGAAACCCAGATATTAAGAAGTTACTAAAATTAATTATATCATAGCGTCTTAGGTATTCTGGTGCTAAGGCCAAAAGAGCAATGACAACAAGGAATCCAAGCCAGAAAGGCAAGCGACGTCCCATAGTTTGAGGCCCATTCAAGGGGCCTAAATACTTGTCCAATTTGCTTCCAGAAGAGGTGTTCACTTGTTAGTAACCTTTCTTACTCTGATTTTACGACGCTCAATATACTCGGATATTCCTTTGGGGAGGATTAGCAGAATTACAAACGCTGCACCTATCATTGCAACATAGCCGATATATACGTTAACTAGGTTATTAATACCTGTTTGAATACCTGCTAGAGATAATGCACTTGAAATTAATCCTGAGATTGCATTAGCACTGCCGCCCGTAACAACAGTTATAAAAGCTAAAGGAGTATAATTTATACCAAAAAATGGAGAAATTGTTGCTGTCAAGGCAAACATGCCACCTGCTATACCGCCCATTGCACAGCCAAGCCCAAATGTTAAGGCATATATATTACCCGTATTCACACCTAGCGCATTTGCCATATCCGGATCTTCCATCGTAGCACGTGCTCTGGTGCCAAATTTAGTATATGTGAAAATGGCCCAAACAGATGCAACCATAGCAATAGCGACAGCAAATAATACTAAACGATAGATGCCAAATGTTTGTTCACCTATTGGAAAATTCCCAAATGGTGTTGGAACATTCAATATTGATGGCCCAAAAATTATTAAGAACCCTTGGCTCAGTAGTAAACTTAGTCCCCAGGTTACCACTAAGGAGGAAAGAAGTTGTTTGTAGAAATGTCTTATGACAAGTCTCTCCAGTATCATTCCAACTAATCCGGCTCCAATCCCAGCAAAGATGATTGCTATCGGTGCAGGAATGCCTGCGTGATATGAAAACGCGGTGATATAGGCACCGATCATCATTAGCTCACCATGGGCCATATTTATTACGCCCATCATTCCAAAGATAATTACGAGACCTGAGGCCGCTAGGATTAAAAATCCAATATTATCAAAAAGTTGATAGATAACATCGAAAACAGCAGCGAATGTTTCCATTTTAGAATTGCTCTATCTATCAATTGTTATTTGGTTAAAAGTCGACAATGTCAAAAATCTCTTTTGGGTTAGAGGCAGTCCATATAAGTTTATGAACTGCCTCGTTTTAATCTTAAAAAATTGTATTAAGATTTTTTCCCAAGAAAAGATTATTGTCCTTCAAAGAAAGACGACCACGCAGGGTTGTCTGGTGGAAGAAACTGACGATTTGGAGCTTCTTTTCTCATGTCTACACCAATTTCTTTGAGGAAAGTTGGTTCTGTATAGCCTAAGTCTGTAAGAAGACTAAGAGTGTGATCTTCATTTACCATAAACAGGTAAGAATGCATGGCTGCATGATGCTGATCTCCGTGCATTTTCCAAGGGCCACCAGGTGCTTCTGCAACTTCAATACCTGATTCAAGAGCATCTATTACTGCTTCTGTTTCAGTTGTGCCAGCTTTAGCCCAAGCAGCTGCCATAGCTTTTACAGCTGTATAGCCGAAGCCAGCATGCTCATTTGCGTAAACCATATCTGGGAACATCGCACGAAGTTTTTTGGTAAATGCAATGCTATTTGGGTGAGGAACATCCTCAATGAACCCTGGTGTAACGTACATATTTGCAAGCGAAGGTGCTGCGAAGCGCTTATGCTCATAGCCATCAGCTATAGTGACGTTTGACCATGTTGGAAGTGACATGCCAGCTGCTTGTGCTTGTGGGTAAAACTGAACTTGTTCGCCTCCGACAAGACAATGAACTTGAAAGTCAGGACCTATTGACTGAATTTTGGAAATAGTAGCTTGCCATTGAGAAACACCAAATGGGAAGTACTCTTCATATTCTATCTCTCCTCCATAAAGGTTTGCTGCAGTACGTGTCCAAGCACCGATTGCTCGACAAAAGTTATAATCTGCACCAATAAAAATCATACGAGGGCCAAGATTTTCAATCATCCATTTTAGAGCGGGTAGCACTTGCTGCTCAGGTGTTGGACCTGAGAAAAAGGAATAGTGATCAGCTATACCGCCTTCACCCTGATTGTTATGCCAGTAAATAGTTTTATTTCTGACAACTTCTCTTCGTGCGGCTTCTCGTTCAGCACCTGTGTAAGCTGCCATAACAACGTCTGCCTCGTCATCAAAAATACATTTTTGAGCTAACTCTTGATAACGTTTTACTTGAGATTGTCCATCATATTGAACTAGCTTGACGGTTTTTGTCTTACCATCAACAGTTATACCACCGGCATCATTAATTTCTTTAACAGCTAGTTTATAACCGTAGGTTTTAGGTGTTGCCATAATAGAAAAGTCACCAGACAAATCATCAATTGCACAAAGAACAATTTCTTCATCTGTTGCAGCTTTTGCTGTATTTACTCCAGGAACACTTACAGCAACAGCTGTAATAATCCCTAGGGCAGCAGCACCGGCAACGAAACGTAATAAAAACTTATTCATGCCATTTATCTCCCGAAATCATTATAGTTTTCAATAAATTTTATAATATTAAGTTAATTCAATTTTGTTGGTTGTAAATTACCTATATCGATTTATTTGACATTAGCTTCTATTGTGGACATAGTAAATACTTGTTATGAATATACACATTATAAAATTGTGAAATAATAATTTTTCATAGATTATTCTAGAAAAATTTTAAGATTTGGAATGTATGAGGTGTTGTAGATGCATTTAACTGTACGCGAAGAAGAACGCATCCAACTTTGGGCCGCTGCAGAAATGGCGAGGAGAAGGCTAGATAGAGGTATTAAGCTTAATTATCCTGAAGCTGTGGCTCTCATATGTGATGAAATTCTTGAGCGAGCCAGAGAGGGAAGTATCCCAATGTTGCCCGATTTAATGGAGTACGGTGCAACAATCCTTAAAAGTAAAGACGTGATGGATGGTGTTCAGGGAATGATGAAAATTATCCAAGTTGAAGCACTCTTTCCAGATGGCACAAAACTGGTCACAGTAACTAATCCCATTCGTGATTAACTCAGAGGACTAAATGTAATGTCGCAAAAAAAATGGTCCCCACCACCAATACCAAAATCAGTTGTTCCAGCTGAGGCTTTTGATGTGGGCGAACCCGAAAAGTGCGGGATGATAGAATTTGCAAAAGGTGACATAACAATTAATGAGGGGCGGGAAACAGCCACTTTGGTTATGGTAAATACTGGGGATAGACCAATACAAATTGGGGCTCATTATCACCTAGCTGAGTGTAATAGAGCTATGGCATTTGATCGTGAAGCAGCTTTCGGCATGCACTTAGATATTGCAAGCGGATCAGCTATTCGCTTTGAACCAGGTCAAAGCCGGAAAGTGCAAGTTACTGAATTTGCTGGTCGCCAAGTCGCATACGGAATGAATAATATGACGAATGGCACGACGAGATCAGAAATAATTAAAGACCGAACCATGCGTCGCTTGCGAGAAGAAGGTTACTGCTTTGAGGGAGAAAGGTTTAAAGTGATTGAACCTGCAGACAAGCGGTTTGGAAATAAAAAATGAACAACTTTAATAGGTTGTTTTCTGCGAATTCGATATTGATTAACGCCCGAGGAAACTTCGATTATGAGTATTGATATCAAGCGTCCAGATTATGCAGCACAATACGGCCCAACTACGGGCGATAAAATTCATTTGGCTGACACAGGATTAGTTGCTGAAATCGAACACGATTATACTACTTATGGTGATGAGCTTGTATTTGGCGGAGGCAAGACCATTCGAGATGGTATGGGTCAAGCATCAAAATGGAAACAAAGCGATGGTGCTTTGGATATGGTAGTGACTAATGCCATAATTATAGACCCTATTCTTGGAGTAGTAAAAGGTGATATAGGCATACTAAATGGAAAAATAGTCGGGGTAGGTAAATCTGGTAATCCAGATACTATGAATATAACACCGGGTCTTATTGTCTCTCCAAATACAGATATCCTCTCTGTGGAAGGAATGATTGTAACGCCAGGTCTTTTGGATATTCATCCACATTTTGATTCTGTTCAACAGCTTTATGAATATCAAAATGCAGGTGTTACAACAGTTATTGGTGGAGGGTCAGGTCCAAAAACTGTAGGTATCGAATGTCCTGGGGTATTTAATCTTCACAGAATGCTGGAGGCAATGGCTGATATACCTCTAAATTTTGGAAATTTTGGAAAAGGTAATGCCGCGACAAAGGGTTCATTGATCGAACAAATCTTGGCTGGTGCAACAGGTTTAAAAATACATGAAGACTGGTCTTCTTCGCCTGCTGCAATAGAAACAACTATGGATTTGGCCGATGAATACGATTTCCAAGTTCAGATACATGCCGATACATTAAATGAAACGGGTTATTACGAAGACACTGTTGCGGCAATTAATGGAAGAGTAATGCATATCTACCACGCTGAGGGTGCAGGTGGTGGAAACGCTCCAGATATTATGCGATGTGCAAGTGAACCTAATCTCCTTCCAAGTTCTACAAATCCGACTAATCCCTTCTCAATAAATACATATGATGAAGAGATTGATATGTTAATAACCTGCCATAACTTAAATAAAGAAGTGCCAACGGATATAGCCTTTATTCAAGGAAGAGCCAGAGCAGAGACAATGCGAGCTGAAGATGTACTTCATGACCTTGGGGCAATCAGTATGATTGGTTCAGATAGTCAGGGAGTAGGCCGGGCAGCTGAGAGTGCTCAACGATCTTTCCAACTGGCAGCAGTCAATAAAGTCAGATTTGGTCGCCTTGCAGAGGATGGTAAGGCTAATGATAATTTCAGAATAAAGCGTTATTTGGCAAAAGTTACGATAAACTCAGCAATTACTTTTGGGGTTGATTCATATGTTGGGTCAATTACACCAGGAAAACTTGCTGATTTAGTGTTTTGGCGCCCAGAGTTTTTTATCGCTAAACCTGAAGTCACTTTAAAAGGAGGATTTATTTCACATTCTGTGATGGGTGATCCTGCAGGATCGCTTATGACTGGCCAACCACTAAAATATAGGCCACAATATGGATCACTTGGTGCCAATCCACAAAGAACAAGTTACTCTTTTGTCACTAAAGCTGCTATAGAGGATGGTCTTGAAGATAAGCTTCTTAGTCACCAGACATTAGTCCCTATAACCCGTTGTCGAACAATATCAAAACGTGACATGATTCATAACAATGCTATGCCCGATATTCAGATAGATCCTGAAACATACAATGTGTATGTAGATGGAGAACGTGCAACTGTAGAGCCAGCAAAAACGCTCCCGTTGGGTCAGCTATTTTATTTCCGGTAAGAGTTTTAGTTAATACTTATTTATTATGGACGTGATTACTGAAATAGTGGGAAATATTAACCAGTTTGGTGATAATACATTCCAGAAGGATCCTGTACTACTAACATCTGATCAACGTACTAGTCCTCATATGATGATATCCAGCGAAGAGGGAAGAAATCTTAGAATATCCTTACCTAGGGGGGAAGAACTTGATGACGGTGATATTTTATTAATTGATGCAAAAGTTTTAGTTATAGTTAATGCAGCACCAGAGAATCTATTTATAGTTCAGCCAAACTCTTCTATTGATTGGGCAATTGCCGGTTTTCAGCTTGGAAACTTACACAGGCCAGTAAGGTTCACAGGTGATGCAATGCTAACTCCTGTTGATCCTATGGTTGCTGATATTCTGTCAAAGCTTGATATAAGCTATTCTCAGAAGAAAATTCCTTTCTCCGGTAGGAGGGTAGGTGCGTGGGGTGTTCATTCCCATGAGCATTGATATAAAACCATCACACTCATCCAATTCTGCTATTCTTAATCTGTTGCAGATTGCTAATTCGTCATTTCCAACTGGTGCTTTTAACCATTCATATGGTTTTGAAACGCTTATCAACGATGGCTCTATTCATGATGCAAGTTCTTTTGGAGAACACTGTTTTGATTGGCTAATTTATGGCATGGCAAAATCAGATGGTGCTGGAATGGCATTATCGCATCGTGCAACGATTCAGAACAATTTGGAAGAATTAATATATTTAGATGAGCAGGTTGGAGCTCTTAAAACTGCAAGAGAAATTAGGGAGGCTTCAGTGAAGACAGGTTTGGCAATGCTTTCTAGCCTTCAGGACATCTTTAAACTTAATGCTTTAGTGCCGTATGCCGAGGCTATTAAAAAGCAGGCTTGTAGTGGACATCAAGCAGTTGTCTTTGGTATTGGGTCAGCTGCCTTAGACATAAATGAATATGACAGTGTACTGGCATTCTTACAGTCTAGTTTTTCAAATTTGATCGGTGTTGGTTCACGTATAATTCCATTAGGACAAGTTGAAAGCCAAAACCTTATTCGTCAAGCAGCTCCAATGTTTATAGAAGCCGCAGAAATAGCAATGGCCACAAATAGAGAAAATCTCAGCTCTTCAACGTTTGGTTTAGATTTGGCAGCGATGGAACATGAGAGGCTCTATTCTCGTCTTTGCATGTCATAATAAAGGCATAAAATGATTAAAATTTTAGGAGATAGTAATGCGCAGACCAGTCAGAATTGGAATAGGCGGCCCTGTAGGTTCGGGTAAAACAGCACTATTAGTAGCTCTATGCAATGTTATGCGTAAGAAGCATTCAGTTGCAGCTATAACTAATGATATTTTCACAAAAGAAGATGCAGAATTTGTATCACGAAGTGGTGCTATTGATCCTGAGAGAGTCATAGGTGTTGAAACTGGAGGTTGTCCACATACCGCAATAAGAGAAGATGTTTCTATGAATTCTCATGCTATTGAAGAAGTATCAAAACGTTTTCCAGATTTAGATATCGTTTTCCTAGAAAGCGGAGGTGATAATCTTGCTGCAACCTTTAGCCCTGAGCTTGTGGACAGTCATATTTACGTTATAGACGTTGCTGAAGGCGATAAGATTCCCAGAAAGGGAGGCCCTGGTATAACTAAATCTCCATTGTTAGTAATCAATAAAATCGACTTAGCACCTCATGTAGGTGCAGATCTCTCAGTTATGGATAGAGACTCAAAAAAAATGAGGGGAGAAAGGCCATTTTATTTTACTAATATGCGTGATGTTGAAGGTTTGGATAAGGTTATAAATTGGATTGAAACACAGGTTTTATTCCTTAATCCTGAAGAAGAGGTGGCTGATGCTACTTGATCCCCTTCAGCCCGACCCAGATTGGATTGTCGGTAAATACGCACTAATGAATGTAGAAGCATCCGTTCATGGAGATAAAACCAAGATCCGACCGGTATGCTGGAGAATTCCATATCAATGGCAGGGTACTCATTATCAAAATCATGATGACCAACCCTATATGTTATTAGTAAATAGTAGTGGAGGTTTTGTTGAGGGAGACGTTTCTCAGTTTCATGCGAAAATAGAAGAAGGTGCAAGATGCTTATTCACCACAACCGCCTCTAGTAAGTTTTATAAATGTCTAGATGGAAAGGTTTCGCGAGAAATAGTTGATATAGTGGCTGACAAAAATAGTTTGGTTGAATATCTTCCAGATGAAGCAATACCGTTTGAAAGAAGCAAGGTTCAAAGAATAAATCGTATATCTTTACACCGTACCTCAAGATTATTTGCTACAGATATGATCTCGGCAGGTCGCATACATTTTGGTGATGGAGAAATCTTTAAATTTGATAGTCTTACTAGTGAATTCCAAGTTTCTATTGACGGTAGAACAGTTGTTTTAGATCGGATAGATCTTCCTACTTTACAAGATGTCCGAGCACTTTCTAGATTATGGTGTGGTTACTTGCATATGGCTACAGTATTTTCTTATGCCCATGATCTATCTTCTGGTGTTGAAGATAAAATTTTTGAATTAGGAAAAAAATTAGAGAACAGCAAAATAGCTGTAAGTCGTATTGATAATTTTATTACCGTAAGGATTTTATCAAAAGAAACATGGCAAGCTCATGAAGTTTTATATTCTATTTGGGAAATACTAAGGCCAGAAATTGCATATAAAGAAGCCTCGCCAATCATGAAGTGTTAATGTTCCTAGTTCATAAACAAGTTTACATACATCTATGTAAGCAATAGTAGGTTAATAAGTCATAACAAAGCCGTACTTTGCCCAGCTCGTAGATTATTTTCTTATAAGTAATACTTCAAACATTTCAGGAAAATATATGAGCTTCACTAATTGTAAGTGACTTTAAATTAGTGTCACAAATCTAAATTTTTACGCCAAATTTTAGAGCTAAATTCAGAGATGTTAAGAATTTTCAAATAATGATTTGAAAAATATAAGAATTTTTATTATTATTATTGAGAATGATTATCATTCGCATTAGTATTATTTCTACTTCATAAAATAATAAACAAAGGTTCAATCGTGAAATCTACATTAAAATTCTTAGATTTAGAATTTCCGGAACAGCTTATTGTTTGGGCAATGAGGGTTTGGACACGGATAGGTGATGAAGAAGCAAGTCTCCATTATATTTTGCGTGATGGTCTTTCCAAAGCTGGTGCAACCAATGCTTATATAGACTTTGATAGTACAATGACAATTTTGAACGAAACATCATTGTTGCCTTATCGTACTGGTTGTCCAGATGGTTGCTGTGAAAATTTCCAACACTTGTGTGCTATAGAGAAAATTTTCCTTATGACTGTTTCTCGGTTGCAATCATCTAGCTCTATTAGAGTTTTTCATACTAACCTTAATAGGTTTATTACTCAAAAAGGAATGCACTTGGTCGATGAACCGATCAAGCAGCTGGCTGATTCATTGTATAAATCAAATATTAGGTTACCTATTCAAGATTGGGATCTAGAGTTTGATATAGAATATTCAGGTGAAAATATGCCCCAACATAGAACTTTTCATTAAATTATTATGATAAATCATCAGAAAGGATAAATTCATGAGTCCGTTAGATCACAGAAAAATAGGTAATAGAGTCCCTGATGTTGAATTTCCGGTCAGGGAAAATGATGAGTGGCGCAAAATTACCAGTAATGAAATCTTTGATAAAAAAAACGTTGTAATTTTTGCTTTACCTGGGGCATTTACTCCAACATGTTCTTCCAGTCACCTTCCTGGTTACTCCGCACATGCTAATGAAATCAGGGCTACTGGCATTGACTCAATTTATTGTCTTTCAGTAAATGATTGGTTTGTTATGCAAGCTTGGAAAGATAATTTAAGCGTGGGAGAAGAAATAACAATGTTGCCAGATGGTAATATGGATTTTACTAAAGATATGGGAATGTTGTTAGATAAAAGGCATTTAGGTTTTGGCCCACGATCTTGGAGATACTCAATGGTTGTAAGAGATTGGAGTATAGACAAATTATTTGTGGAAGATTTTGCAGATGACGGTGATCCTTTTGCTGTTAGCGGTGCCCCAAATATGTTGCAAAACTTGATTTCTTAAAAATTTATTATGTCTCATAATTTTACAAGAATAGTGTTGGTAGCCATAGATGAAATTTTTGACTATGGAGCTTATAGAAGACTAATTAATGACAAGGATTCTGAACCTAGAACATAAAAACATATAAGATTAATTAATATGATTCTTTTAACAGAATTTTATAAAAAAATTGATAATGGAGGGTTGTAAAAACCCTCCATTATCTTATGAATCTCATAATTTTAAACTCATAAGCGAAATAAATATAATACTAGATATACTCATATTTATGATTTATCAGGGGAATACAATTATTATTTCAAGACAGTATAATTGATTCTAGCATAAACTATTTTGTAGTATTTACTTGAGTTAGTTTAATAACTAGAGACGACTTTGACACTATATTAAATTTAATAATAAACCTCATAATTAATTGTAATTAATTAAATTTTCATAACAAATTAAAAGTTTTAAAAATTACCTAAATCAAACTAGACTTGGCCGTGATATGAGAGTGTAGTAATTTTTTAATTACATAAATGTTAAAGTTGTTTATTTCTAGTCTTGTGTTTTTTTTAGATTCTAATTTAGCTCTAGAATAATTTATTTAATGGGGGGTCCCATAGCATAATGAATGAAATCAGATGTCCGCATTGCGATCAAGCATTTAAGATTGATGAAACGGGTTATGCAAATATTCTTAAACAAATTAGAGATAGTGAGTTTGATAAGGAAATAACTGAACGTATGGGGTATGCTGAAAAAGATAAAAATAATGCTGTCGAGCTTCAGAAAAAAGAATCTGAAAAGTTATTCCATCAATCAAATTCTCAAAAAGATATTGAAATTGAGAAACTTAAATCTAATCTAAGAGAGCAAAAAAATATATCTGAATCAGAACTCCACAAAGAAAAAACTGAATCTAAGAAAAAGTCCGAGCTCCTTGAGCAAAGACTTTATTCTGCTGAAACTGAAAAAAAATTAGCTATAAGAGAGGCAGTATCTGAAGTTTCTAAAGAAAGAGATAATTATAAAAAAGATTTGGAAAAAGCAGAACTAGAAAAAGATATTTCTTTGAATGCTCAAAAAGATAAATATGAAAACAAGATGAGAGATATGCATGATGCCATTGAACGTCTTAAAGATTTCAAATCTAAACTATCTACAAAAATGGTGGGAGAATCTTTAGAACAACACTGTGAAACAGAATTTAATAAACTACGTTCATCGGCTTTTCAGTATGATTATTTTGAAAAAGATACTGATGTAAAAAGTGGGAGCAAAGGGGATTATATTTATAGAGCTAAAGATCAGAATGGAACTGAGATTGTTTCGATTATGTTTGATATGAAAAATGAAGAAGATATTACATCAACAAAGAAGAAAAATGAAAACTTTTTCAAAGAATTGGACAAGGATCGTAATGAAAAGGGATGTGAATATGCTGTATTAGTTTCACTTCTTGAAGCCGATAGTGAACTATATAATTCAGGAATAGTAGATGTGTCTCATCGATATCCCAAAATGTATGTTATTCGTCCCCAATTTTTTATACCAATTATAACCATTTTCAAAAACACATCTATCAGTTCACTAGAATATAAAAATGAATTAGAGATATTCAAAGGCCAAAATATAGACATTTCTAATTTTGAAAATAAATTAGAAATGTTTAAATCTGCTTTTGGAAAAAATTATGAGTTGTCCTCTCGCAAATTTGCTACTGCAATTGAAGAGATTGATAAATCCATAAATCATTTACAAAAGACTAAGGATGCTCTTTTGAGTGCAGATAGGAATCTACGTCTTGCAAATGATAAAGCCCAAGATGTTACAATAAAGAAATTAACAAAAAATAATCCTACAATGGCTTCAAAATTTTCTGAAATATCAGATGATAAATGAGTCTAAATCAATATGGTTTTAATTAATTCTCAGTTTTTGGTGATGATATGTATAAAATAGGAAAAACGCCCAAGGAGAAGTGGGTAGTTGGGAAAGTTCTGGAAGAAAGAGCAGCTGAGTTTCCAGATCATCCAATTGTATATTGGGAAGAAGAAACATATTCATATTCAGATCTGAATCGTACTGCTAATAGGTTTGCTAGAGGCTTAAAAGAAATTTCAGTAAATCAAGGTGATCGTATCGCTGTAATGATGTCTGGCTCACCAACTTATATTGGAGTGTGGTTTGGCATAGCTAAAATTGGAGCAATTGAGGTTCCTATAAATACTGCATATAAAGGCGATCTTCTATCTCATATAATCAATAGTGCAGGAGTAACAGTTGCCGTAATTGAAAATGATTTTGCCTTAATTTTTGATGAAATATTACATTCATGCCCTAAACTGCGTCGCATAATTGTTCATGAACCAGATAATACTACTCTGAAATTACAAATACCTGATGGTAATCCATTTGATGATATGGAGTCTGTGTTGAGTGATATGGGAGATAATTTTCAATGTGATGTTACCTCTGAGTCTACTGCTTGTATAATGTTTACCTCAGGTACAACAGGCCCATCAAAGGGTGTGATAATTAATAATGCTTTTGAACTCTCTTTTGCTGTAATTTTTAACGAAATTGTATCCCTGAAACAATCTGATATTACTTATAATTTTTTACCTTTCTTCCACATTGCAGGAAAATTTATTCTCTTAGGTACGATGTTTGTAAACGGTAAAATGATTCTTCGACCACGTTTCAGTGTTGAAAAATTTTGGAAAGATGTGAGGCGGTTTGGTGCAACAGTTACTGTTGGAGTTGGCGGTATTTGTCAAATGCTGTACGCACAACCACGAGAAGATAATGATTCATCAAATACATTACGTATGATTTATTCTGTTCCTAATCCTCATGATGTTTTGGAACAGTTCAAAAGCAGATTTAATTTAGAACTAACTGAAGGGTATGGTTCAACTGAGGCAAATATAGTTGTTTACACAAGGCCTGATGAAGAAACTCCGCTTGGGGCAGCAGGAAGAGCTGCCCCCTATTATGATATACGTGTTGTAGATACGAATGATCAGGAAGTTTCTGCTGGTATTTCTGGAGAAATTATAGTTCGGCCTAAATATCCAAATATTCTTATGGAAGGTTATTATGGGTTACCAGAAAAAACACTAGAAACTTTTAAAAACCTTTGGTTTCATTCTGGAGATCGTGGAATGATGGATAAAAACGGATATCTATTTTTTCTAGATCGAATGAAAGATGCGATACGAAGGAGGGGAGAAAATATTTCATCTTTTGAGGTTGAAAGGATCACAGCTAAGCATGCTGCAGTATCGGAGGTTGCTGCAATAGCTGTTCCTGCAGATGTTGGAGAAGATGAAGTAAAAGTAGTAGTAGTGCTGCAAAGTAATAAAATTATAACGGAGAGTGAATTATTCCAGCACTGTGCTCAAGAAATGCCTTATTTTATGGTTCCACGTTTCATAGAGTTTGTCGATAATCTTCCTAGAACTCCGACTCAAAAGGTAAGGAAAATAGAATTGAGAACATTAGGAGTTACTAAGTCTACTTGGGATTGTGAAGAACATGGTATGAAGATTACTAGGAGAGGAATTAAATCAATAACTTAATATTTAAATTACAATCAAAATGACAAATAATGGAGAAATTTGTGTCTTTTAATCTTCTTGAAGGATTTCGTGTTGTCGATATGAGCCAGTATGCCCCTGGCCCTTATTGTTCTTTATTGTTAGCTGATTTAGGAGCTGAGGTGTTCAAGGTAGAACCATCAGGTGGTGAGCCTATGAGACGTGTAGGTCCAATAGAGAGCGATGGAATCTCTGGTTGGTACAAAGTTTTGAATAGATCAAAAAAAGTTGTTGAATTGGATTTAAAAAGTGAAGAAGGAAAAGAATCTTTTGCAAAATTGCTTGCATCCTCTGACGCTCTATTAGAATCTTATCGACCCGGAGTTCTTAGCCGGTTGGGTTTTTCTGAATGTAATATTGCTAAGATTAATCCAAACATCGTTGTGTGCTCTCTTTCGGGATGGGGTAAAACAGGCCCTTATTCTGACCGGGCTGGGCATGATTTAAATTATATGGCTCTGTGCGGTGCTCTATATACTTCCGGGCAATCAGGAAAACCTTCAATAACAAATCCACCTGTAGCAGATTATGCAAGTGGGATTCAATCTGCTTTCTCAATAGTTGCAGGGCTTTTGTCTCAGATGAGGAAAAAAGATAGCCGGGATAAAAAACCAATTTTTATTGATACAAGTATTGCAGAGTCAGTTTTACCATGGACCGCGTGTGTACAAACTCAGGAAGTGTCAGAGGGTATTGCGGTCAATATAGAGGGCACGTTTTTAAACAATGGTGCTGCTTTTTATCATATTTATGAAACAAAGGATGGTCGGCATGTAACAATTGGTGCTGTTGAGGAAAAGTTTTGGAAACAATTTTGTATTGCTATCGGGAAAGAAGAATTTAGTTCTAGACAGTTTGAACCTTGTCCTCAAGATAGTTTAATAGCTGATGTTTCAGCAATAATAGCAACTCGCACCCAAGCAGACTGGGTTGAGCATTTCAAAAATTATGATTGTTGTTTCGAGCCTGTTCATAGCCTTGCAGATGTAAGAAATAATGAGCAAATAATTTATAGAAAAATGCTACGACTTGAGAAAGATAATGATCAAAGAGTTGGGGTTTCTTTTCCCGCTTGGATTAATGGAGGCCCGATGCCTGAAAGTAAGCCCTTGCAATTTCTCTCACTAAGAGATTTGAAAGAGCAGTGCTGACGTCATTTAATAGGTTTACCAGTCAAATTTGGGGAGTTTAAGATAAGTGAACAACAATATTATTCATGATTGGATTAGGCATCACTCCGTTCGTCGTCCTGACCACGTTGCATTGGTTGACTATGAAACTGGTTATGAAATTACTTACAAAAATTTAAATGACAAAATTGATGCCTGTGCATTATTTATAAAGGATAAATATAAGATTGCTGCAGGTGATAGAGTTGCAACACTGGCACAAAATTGTGTGGAAATATTTATAGTTCAGTTTGCTTGTGCTCGGTTGCGAGCAATATTTCTACCTATGAATTGGCGTCTTGCAGATCAGGAGCTTGATTATATAACATCAGATGCATCCCCAAAGGTTGTGTTTTCTGATGAAAGATTTTTTGAAACAGCCCATTCTTTATCTCAAAGGACAGGTGCTTTAAGTAATGAGCTTATTAGTGCAGACTCAGAATTTTCTCTAGCTATAAATGAATGTAAAAATTTTGTAGTTAAAGATCCACCCAGATTTGATGACATTTGGCATATTCTTTATACGTCTGGGACAACAGGACGCCCAAAAGGTGCACAACTATCACACGGACAAAACTTATTACAATGCCAAGGTTTAGGTTCCGAATATAGTCTTACAAATGAATCTGTAGGCTTAACTTATACACCTACATTCCATGCTAGCGGTCTGTTCATGTTTTCAAATCCTACCTTGTTACAGGGAGGAAAAACAATTTTAATGCGCCAGTTTGATGCTAAAGCATGTTTGGCAATAATGAAGGACGCCGATGTTAAGGTCACACATACTTTGGCTATTCCCACTAATTTACTCATGATAAGAAATTTAGACGATTTTTCTGAAGTAAATTTTGACGGTTTAATTATAGGGTCAGGAGGAATGCCTGTTCCAGTTGCATTAATTGAAGAGTTTGCAAGCCATGGTGCAAGAATTCCTCAAGTATGGGGAATGACAGAATTATGTGGTGTCTCAACATCTTTGCCAGCTGAAGATTATCTTAGAAAAGCAGGGTCATGTGGCCCCCCACTGATGAATGTCGAAATTAGTATTATAGACTCAGAAAAAAATCATATAGATAAACCGGATACTGTAGGGGAAATTGTAGCTCGTGGTCCAATGGTTATGAGGGGTTATTGGGGAATGGAGCATCTTAATGATGAGTTCTTTATTGATGATGGTTGGTTTAGAACAGGGGATGCAGGAAAAATTGATACGGATGGTTATTTAACTATTTCTGGCCGTTGGAAAGATATGTATATATCAGGAGGGGAGAATGTGTATCCAGCGGAGGTTGAAGAAATAATATATCAAATGTCCGAGGTGCATGAGGTTGCCGTCATTGGTATTCCACATGATTTATGGGGGGAGACAGGGCGCGCTCTTGTAGTTTTGAAACCTGAAATGTTTCTGTCTGAAGATAAAGTAATAGAATTTTGCAAATCACATCTGGCAGGATACAAGGTACCTAAGTCAGTTATTTTTGTTGATGACTTGCCTCATAGTGCAAATGGTAAAATTCAAAAAAGTAAATTAAATATTAATTTTAGTTCAGATAAAGTGGCGGGTTGATATTCATATGGGGGAGGGACATTTTCATCATGTACATATTTTTTGCACAGACATTTCGAAGTCAATTGATTGGTGGCAAACAAATTTCTCTGCCGAAATATGTTTTGACGATATAATGGGTGGCTCCAGGAATGTTTTTGTAAGAGTAGGTGAAGGTCGTTTACATTTTTATGATCAGGCACCAAAAACTTTTGCAACAGGCACTATTCACCACCTTGGTATAAGAGTAGAAAATTTAGGTGAAACAGTCTTAATGATGAAAAATAACGGAGTAGAGTTTAGAAACCCAATTCGTAGTTTTGATGGTTGGGCATATTCCATGTGTCTTGCACCTGACAATATTCTGCTGGAACTATTTGAGGTAAGTAATGAAATTAAAGATCCAAAATTGCTAAACTATTTTTCTGACTCGTCGTCTCATTTTTTATGAGAGAATGAATCTGGTTTAGTCTTGCCAACACGTTTCCAATATTTCTCAGGGATTAGGTCGGGATTTTTATAAAACATCCATTTGCAGGGTTTTGCAGCATCTTCCTCATATCCAGTCACCCACAATGGGTAACCACCCCACTCAATAGGTAGAATTTCATTAACTGCACAATGGATGCAATAGTAGGGCACGCCTTTTTTGTTCCATGACCAGTCGTAAGCCTTTTGGGTTACACCAAAATTATAAGGTTTAGTTAGCCTCGATGGCGTGCCATCAACAACATCGCCTCTTCTCATCCTCCCCCCAGAGCCACATGGGTCCATTATTATTGTGTATTTTTCTTTATCTTCTTCGATCTTAATATCTCCTTCTTGATTCGGCCCGCATCGGTGAGATCTCATCATTTCTGCTGTTAATTCAACTTGCTGTTTGACGCTCATTTTACTGAAAACTTTCCATGTACGTCGAAGCATCCAAGTTTCTTGACTCTCACGGAGAATTTTATACATCAAACTTTCACCACAATGAGAAGATATTTTTGTAAGAAGATCCCACACCCAGTCACAAAAGAGATCATGTAGTGACTTGTCCTCGTTATGTCCTGCCTGAGCCAAGTCCTTTGCAAGTTCTTTTTCTCCTTTATCTATTGCATCAATTAATAAATTGTGTGTTGGCTTGCCGAGAGTTTCAACATCGTCGGTTCGAAGTAGGCGTCCATGAAAATCACTTAACTTGAGCATTTGTAATGCACCTAGTTTTGTTAAAAAAACAAGCAATCTATATAATAGATATTATATATCAGATGTAAGTCCAATTTTTTGAAGCGTGGAATGATTAGGTTTTCCAGTCATTTTATCCCAGCCCATTTCATCATAATATTCTTGGACCATCTTTCTGAGATGTGGTCTAATTGTTTTGCCAGCCGCTTTTCCTACACTAGGTGCTTCCAATAATCTTTCTGATATATCAAATTCATCCTCGGGTTTGAATCCACGCTTGATAGCAATCACTCTTTGAAGATTGACCATTCTCTCCCCTACGATCATTGCTTCTTTTTCGTCAAAGTCTGACCACCCTGTAGCCAGAGCTATACTTTTAGATGAAAAACCAAGTCCACCTTTTACTCCCCAAAGTGCAAACCAACAGACGCCAAGGGTATCTTCCCATAATTTTTTCATTTGTGTTTTTGCTACTGCTTCGGCTTTTCCATCGGGAACCATTGGTTCACCAAAGTCTGTATAGCCGAGGTCAGGATCTGTAGTCCATGCATCAACACCAGGACCCTGCCAACAAACACCAGCTCCAGCTACTATTTGTCCTAATAAGACACTCCATGCTGGACGCCAATCATGCATATTGATTCCTCCACCACGTATATGTAATACACAGGCTTCTGCTTCTTTCCCAAGTAATTTGGACGCTTCTTTAAGTCCCTTAGCTAGTACATTACCGCCAAACCCTTCACCTGAACACATTTGATCAAGGAGTTCAACTGCCGCCTCGTAGTTTCCCCAGTTTAATTCTAAGCCACCTGTTTCTTCTTTTGTTAATATACCTCGTTCATATAATTCAAAAGCCATTCCCATCAGTGACCCTCCAACCGAAGAGTCTATTCCCATAGCATCAAAGTAGTCAGTTAAGGCAAGTGCTTCACTTGGGTCATCAATTCCTACCATTCCAGCCGCACCTTCCATATTTTCTCCACCGCCACACATACTGGCAGTAAAACCAGCAAATTTTCCACTGTTAATTTTGCAGTCGTATGCACATGCTATGCTGCAGTTATAGGACTCTTTCGGAGTGATAGTAAAATCTTTGGCTGCTTCGACAAATCTCTTTGAAAAATCTTCACCCCACAAGGGGTCAGACAAATTTTTACCAGCAAGCATATGGCTTTCTCCGACATAGCTATAGGCACGAGTAATGCCACCTTTTGCTAATATTGTTCCAACTGCAGGAGCACCTTCACCAGGTTTTGGTTCATGCCATATCGCCTTGTCCCAGGTTTGAGTTAATTCGCCAAACGCTAATGGTTCGTTGAGAGGTACTGTACTAGTACCACGAACGGCAACAGCTTTTAATCTTTTGGATCCCATTACAGCTCCAACACTACCTTTAGATGCACCATGATTACGGTCATTTTTAATGGAAGCACCCGGAAGCATTGCTTCTCCTGCTGGGCCAATACATGCTACTGAAATTTTTTCTTCGTCTCCTAATTCCCTTTTTATTAAGCGCTCTGTTTCACGGGTGTCTTGACCCCAAACTTTACTAGCATCACGGATTTCTACATGATCATCATCAACCCACAAGTAAACAGGATTTTCTGCTTGGCCAGTTATTATAATTCCATCATATCCCGCATGCTTTAGATACGCTGCCCAATAACCATGTGTATGCCCTGTGGCAACTGCATATGGTGTATTAAAATTAAAAGAGACAACTGCCAAATTAGAGGAGCTTGGAGCAGATGTTCCTGTTAGAGGTCCTGTCATGAGTAAGAGAGGTGCAGCAGGATCTGTTGCTTCTATACCTTCTGGGGACTCATCTATTAGAAGGCGCATTCCTAGTCCTATTCCACCAATATATTCGCGAAGAATTTTTTCATCAGGTAATGGTGAACATGAACATGTTCCATTATCTAAATTTACCCGTAAAAGCTTACCAGCATATCCACCTTTCATTTCTCCCCCCTCCCAAATTGAAAGAAAAAATAGTTTTATCTAAATATATTTATGACTTTAACATAATAATTGTATATATAAATTTTAAAATTTGTTGATGTTATTTTGCTGGGATAAAACTATTGTTTTTTCATATTTAATGACAAGATAGTTTAGACCTTTAATCTCAATCAAGTCTAGGAAGTTAATAAATGAAAAAGGATAAATGGATCGTATATTTATCGGGAGAGATTCACTCCGACTGGAGAGATCAAATTAGAAAAGGTACAGAAGATTTAGGGTTAAATATTGAATTTCTCTCGCCTGTGACTGACCACAAATCAAGTGATGATTGTGGGGTGTCCATTCTTGGGGAAGAGCTAGAGGCTTTCTGGCATGATCACAAGGGGGCAAAGCTTAACTCAATCATTACAAATACGCTTTTAAAAGAATCAGATATTGTTGTAATACGTTTTGGGGAGAAATATCGTCAATGGAATGCAGCATTTGATGCAGGCTACGCCTCAGCACTCGGGAAAAGTATTATTACAGTTCACGATGCTTCTTTAAACCATGCCCTTAAGGAAATTGATGCTGCGGCGAAGGCTGTTGCTGAGACTCCTTTGCAGGTCGTCGGTCTATTGAAGTATATTACTCAGGGAAAATTACCAGAGTGAATTTTTTAAATTTTGGTTTTATTTCAACATTTTGAGACATGCAGTTGCTGCTGCCTCAACAATTGAGTCTTTATCTATTTTATGTTTTGCATAGAGATCAATTATGTCACCGGACTCACCAAAATCTGTTATCCCCAGACAATATGGCTGGTGCCCCATTACAGATCCAAGCCATGAAAGTGAAGCAGGATGAGAATCAGATACTGTAATCAGACAAGCATCATCTGCTAATAGCTCAAGTAATTTCTCTATATGAGA
>MDTE01167567.1_pt1 | contig 74318 bp, 75 predicted proteins | sample 811231 | NCBI WGS metagenome assembly MDTE01 (sample SAMN05326651, study PRJNA326480) | marine metagenome | isolation source: seawater | place: Indian Ocean: Red Sea | collected 2010
GCCTCGACGCCACGCTGGCGGCCGTGCGCCAGGGCACGCTTCTGGCGCTGGCCAACAAGGAATGTCTCGTGTGCGCCGGGGACCTGTTGCTTGCCGAGAGCGAGCGGGCCGGGACGCGATTGTTGCCGCTGGATTCCGAACACAACGCGATCTTCCAGGTCTTTGAGGCGGACAATGCCGACGATGTGGAGAAATTGATCGTCACCGCCTCGGGTGGGCCGTTCCGCACCTGGTCGCGCAAGCAGATGGCCTCCGCGACGCGGGAGCAGGCCATTTCCCACCCCAACTGGGACATGGGCCGGAAGATCTCGGTGGATTCGGCCACGATGATGAACAAGGGGCTGGAGCTGATCGAGGCCGCCTACCTGTTCCCGGTCGCGGAACCGGATATCGAAGTGCTGGTGCATCCGCAATCGGTGGTGCACTCGATGGTTGCCTATGTCGATGGCTCGGTGCTGGCGCAGATGGGACCGCCGGATATGCGGGTGCCGATCGCCCATGCCCTGGCCTGGCCGGCGCGCATGCAATCGCCGGCGGCCCGTCTCGACCTGGCCGCGATCGGGTCTCTGGACTTCGAGGCGCCCGATCTGGAGCGTTTTCCGGCCATCGATCTGGCGCGCAATGCGCTGGCGGCCGGTGGCGGCGCGACGGTTGTCCTGAATGCGGCCAATGAGGTCGCGGTCAACCGGTTTCTCGATGGCGAAATCGGGTTTCTTGCGATCGCGGATACCGTAGCGCGGACGCTCGATCAGGTGAACGGATATGACATTCGCTCACTCGACGATTTTCGCGCTCTCGATCAGGAAAGCCGTGCGGTCGCACAAATGCTTGTAAAATCGAATTCTTAACGCCACTTCAAGCATCGTGCGGCAGGGTATGCCGCACAGCTGACAGGGAGAACTGGCCCCCATGGGTGGCATAATCGAGACAATCTTCTGGTTTTTGGTGGTGCTGACGCCGCTCGTGTTCGTGCATGAGTTCGGCCACTACTGGTTTGCCAGGCGGGCCGGGGTCCGGGTTGAGGTGTTCTCGGTCGGGTTCGGCCGCGAGCTTTTCGGCTATACGGACAAGGCGGGGACACGCTGGAAGTTCAGCCTGATTCCGTTCGGCGGTTACGTCAAAATGTTCGGGCAAAGAGATCTCGGGCCGGACGACGATGACACCGAATTGACCGATGCCGAGCGCGACGTCGCCTTTCTGCACAAGAAATTGTCCCAGAAAACGGCGATCGTGGCGGCTGGACCGATCGCCAATCTGTTGTTCGCGATTGCGATCTTCACCATCCTGTTTGCCACGACCGGGCAACCCTTCACGCCGGCCAAGGTGTCGGAGGTAGTACCGGATTCTGCCGCTGCGGCGGCGGGCATCGAGCCGGGCGACGAATTCATAGAGGTCGCCGGCCGGTCGATTGCGCGGTTCGAGGAAGTGCAGCAGCTTATACGCCTGCATCCGGGCCTACCCGTCGATATCGTTCTGGATCGCGCCGGGCAGCGCGTCGAAACCGTGGCAACACCGAGCGTGAGCGTGCTGCGCGATGGGCTGGGAGATGAGGCGCGCATAGGCGTTCTGGGGGTTCGCGGGCTTGAGAGAGCCTTCGAACGCCATAGTATTCCCGCTGCCGCCTGGCAGGCGGTTCGGGAGACCGTGCGGCTGGTGTCGGTCACGGTGACGGCGATCGGCCAGATGTTCGGTGGCGACCGGAGCGCCAAGGAATTGGGCGGTCCGGTGCGAATCGCCCAGATGTCCGACAGTGCTGCGGATGCCGGAATCGCGACCCTTGTGATCTTTGCGGCGTTTCTTTCGATCAATCTTGGGTTGATAAATTTGCTGCCGATTCCGCTGCTCGACGGCGGACATCTGCTGTTCTATGCCTATGAGGCGCTGTTCCGGCGGCCACCAAGGCAGTGGGCACAGGAAGTGGGACTGAAAATCGGGCTGGTTTTCGTGCTTGGCCTCATGCTATTCGCCACATTCAATGATATCGCCCGTCTGCCGGTTGTTCAGCGTTTCGTCGCGTTGTTCACCTGAACCCTAAGGGGTTGACCGAAAAGCGGAAACGGGTGGCCGAACAAACAGGGACGGGCGCGTGAATTCCAGCATCTGGAAGATTGCAGTGGCGGTTGTGTTGTATGCCGGTCTGCTCGTCGCGCCCGCGGGTCAGCATTCGGCCGAAGCCCAATCCCGATCCAGTGCGACGATCGAGGAAATTCGTGTCGTCGGCACCCAGCGGATCGACCCGGCAACCGTGAATTCCTACATGCAGGTCAAGCCCGGCGACCCCTACGATCCCGCCAAGGTCGACGACTCCCTTAAGAACCTGTTCAACACCGGACTGTTTGCCGATGTCACCTTGCGGCGCGAGGGTGATGCCATCGTTGTACAGGTGGTCGAGAACCCGATCATCAATCGCATCGCATTCGAGGGCAATCGCAAGATCGACGATGAGGGCCTGACCGAAGAAGTGTCGTTGCGCCCCCGGGTCGTCTACACCCGCACCAAGGTCCAGTCGGATGTGCAGCGCCTGCTCGACATCTACCGGCGATCCGGGCGGTTCGCCGCGACCGTCGATCCGAAAGTCATTCAGTTGCCCGAGAACCGCGTCGATCTCGTGTTCGAAATCGACGAGGGCGGCAAGACCGGCATTCGCGCGATCAATTTCATCGGGAATGCGGAATTCTCCGATGGCGAGTTGCGCGACGTAATCCAGACGACGGAATCTGTTTTCTATAATTTTCTCTCGAGCGACGATACATACGATCCCGACAGACTGTCGTTCGATCGGGAATTGCTGCGCCGGTTCTATCTTTCCGAAGGCCATGCCGATTTTCGCGTGGTCTCGGCGATCGCGGAACTGACAGAAGACCGGGAAGATTTCATCGTCACGTTCACCCTCGACGAGGGGCCGCTTTACAATTTTGGCACTCTGGATGTGGCGAGCCAGTTGCGGGGTGTTGAGGGGACGGAGCTCACCGGCCTGATCGATTCCGATACAGGCGACACCTACGACGCGAACGAGGTCCAAGCGACCGTGCAGTCGCTGACGGATTCCCTTGGCGAACGTGGATTCGCATTCGTTGACGTCCGACCGCGGGTGAATCGCGACCGCAAGGCCATGACGATCGATGTGACCTACGAGATTCGTGAAGGCCCCCGTGTCTTCGTGGAGCGGATCGACATTGCCGGCAATGTGCGCACGCTCGACGAAGTCATTCGACGCGAGTTCTCCGTCGTTGAAGGCGATGCCTTCAACACAGCGAAACTCCGCAGGACACGGCAGCGGCTTCAGGACCTGGGCTTCTTCTCCCGGGTCGATATCAACAACACGCCGGGCAGCGCGAAAGACCGCACGGTCGTCAGCGTGACCGTGGAGGAACAGTCGACGGGCGAACTGTCGATCGGTGCCGGATTTTCCTCGACTTCCGGGGCGCTTGCGGATCTTTCAGTTCGCGAACGCAACCTGCTTGGCCGCGGACAGGATCTGCGATTGGGGACGACACTCGCTGCCAAACAGCAACAGGTCGATCTGAGCTTCACGGAACCATACTTTCTCAATCGGGAATTGACGGCCGGGTTTGATGTGTTCTTGCGGACCACGGACTTCGGCGACCGGAGCTCGTTTGAGGAGAATGAAGTCGGTTTCGGCTTGCGCGCGGGCTATCAGCTTGCAGAAAACTTCCGTCACACTGTCCGGTATCGATTTACCCGTGACAGCATTGACGACGTTTCAACCAGCGCATCTCCTGCTGTGAGGGCCCAGGAAGGTGCCTTCACGACATCGGCCATCGAGAACGCTTTCTTTTTTGACAGGCGGGACAGCCGATTCAATCCAACCGACGGCTATTTCGCCAGCTACGGTGTTGATGTTGCTGGTCTTGGCGGGTCCGAGAAATTCCTGCGTAATGAGGTTGGCGGCGGTTACTACACGTCGGTCTTCGGTTCGTCACTTATCGGCAGTCTTGAGGGTGAGGCCGGGATTATCACATCGTTTGACGATGACCCTATCCGAATTTCGGAACGCTTTTTCCTGGGTAGTGGCTCGCTGCGCGGTTTCAAGGTTGGCGGAATTGGGCCGCGCGACCTGACAACGGACGATTCGCTTGGTGGTCACAAGTTCTACCGGGCATCCGCGGAGCTTGGTATCCCATTGGGCTTGCCCGACGAATTTGATGTAAAGGGTGCGGTGTTCCACGATATGGGCAGTGTGTGGGAGAGCGATGACCCTTTCTCGGGTATCGCCGATGACTCCTCACTGCGCGCATCGATCGGCGTTGGATTGGGCTGGGCATCGCCGGCCGGTCCGATCCGGGTCAATTTCTCCCGTGCTTATCTGAAAGAAGATTATGACAAGACCGAAGTGTTTAGTTTCAGTTTCGGAACGCGCTTCTAGACGGAGTTAACGCAATGCGAATGCACCGGCTTGCCGCTGCAATCATTCTTGGCTTGGGTGTTTCATCCTTCGGGGCGGCGTCCGCTCAGGAAGCTTCCAAGCCGCCCGTGCCCTCGATCGCGATCGTCGATGTCGAGAGGATTCTGCGTGAATCCCTTGCGGTGAAGTCCGCGCGGGGCCAGATCGATGATATCGCTGGCGGTTTGCAGCAGCAGATCGCGCAGGAAGAAGAGAAAATGCGCTCAGAAGAGCAGCAGCTTCAGCAGCAGCGTGCCATCCTCACGCCCGCAGTCTATGCCGAGAGGCGTCAGGCGCTCCAGGAACGCGCCGCCGCATTACAGCAGCGTGCACGTTCGCTTCGACAGACTCTCGATCGCGGGATGGCGCAGACGATGCAGCGAATTCAGCTGGTCCTGTTTGAGGAAATCGGAAAACTGTCTGAGGAGATGGGGGTCAACCTCGTGCTTCCCCGTTCGCAGATTGTTGTCGCGTTCGATTCCTTCGACATTAGCGAGCAGTCTCTCGAACGCCTGAATGCCCGACTGTCGGAAGTCGAGATGAAACTTGAGCGGGATGAGAACGCTCCGCAGCCGCGCAATTGACCGGGATCGATGGCTGACCCGCGATTTTTCAAGAATGATGGTCCGTTTACGATTGCGGAACTTGCAGACGCGGTCGGGGGCGAACTGTCGGACGGTTGCGATCCGCAACTGAAGATCCAGGATGTCGCCCCTCTCGATGAGGCCGGCGAGGGCGACATTAGTTTTTTGGACAATCGGAAATATGTCCCAGCCTTTGAGGCCTCAAAGGCATCTGCCTGCATCGTGATGTCCGAGTTCCAGGATCGGGCACCCGACGGCATGGCCCTGATCTTGACCGATACGCCGTATCGGGCCTACGCGAAAATCGCCCATGCGATGTATCCGGGCACACGTCCGGACGCGACCGTCCATCCGTCCGCAAGCGTCGATCCGTCGGCGACGCTAGCGGAGAATGTCTCGATCGGCGCGAACGCCGTCGTGGAAGCAGATGCAAGCCTGGCATACGGCGTCTTGGTCGGGCCGGGTGCAATTCTCGGTCGGGGCGTGACGGTCGGCGAGGGGACACAGATCGGTGCGGGCGCAAGTCTGTCCCATTGTGACGTGGGGGCGAATTGCGAGTTACACCCCGGTGTGCGGATCGGAACCCGGGGGTTCGGGTTCGATATGTCTGCCGAAGGACATCTCGATGTGCCGCAACTGGGCCGGGTCATCGTTGGTAATCAGGTGGAGATTGGTGCCAATTCCACGATCGATCGTGGCGCGGGCCCCGATACGGTCATCGGTGACGGCTGCAAGATTGATAATCTGGTGCAGATCGGGCACAACGTCCGCATGGGTAATGGCTGTGTTGTTGTCGCGCAGGCAGGCGTTGCAGGGAGCGCCACTCTCGAGGATTTCGTTGTTCTTGCTGCCCAGTCCGGTGTCGCCGGACATATCACGGTGGCCCCCGGCACCCAGCTTGCTGCGCGAAGCGGTTTGATGCGGGCCTCTGAGCCGGGAGCGAAACTGGCAGGGAATCCGGCGATCTCGGCCAAGGAATATTTTCGCCAAATGGCGGTTCTGGCGAAGCTCACCAAGGACCGCAACAGTTAGTCACGAAATCACGAAACAGTCGGTCTTGGCCCATGGATACTAAAGTCGGACAGGTGCAACTGAACGATAACGCCCGCGAGACGGTCGACATCCTCGAGGTGATGGAGATGATTCCCCATCGCCAACCGTTTCTGATGATCGATAGGGTGGAAGATATCGTCATCAGCGAAAGCGCGACCGGCGTCAAGAATGTCACCATCAACGAGCCGTTCTTCCTGGGCCATTTCCCCGTTCGCCCGGTCATGCCCGGTGTGCTCATCATCGAGGCGATGGCCCAGACGGCGGCTGTCCTGGTCGTCGAGACGCTTGGTGAGGAAGCGCTGGGCAAGCTGGTCTATTTCATGACCATCGACAGCGCCCGGTTCCGCAAGCCGGTGGTGCCCGGCGATCAGCTGAAATTGTTCGTCTCCATTCAGCGCAACCGCGCCAATGTCTGGAAATTCGGCGGTGAGGCCAAGGTCGGAGAGACGGTGGTGGCCGAGGCGACCTATTCCGCGATGATAATGGATTCCTGAATGACCGATATTCACCCCACGGCTGTTATCGAGGACGGGGCGAAACTCGGCGCCAATGTCAAAATCGGCCCTTACAGCGTTGTTGGAAGCCAGGTGAAGCTCGGTGACGGCGTCTGCCTGCAAAGCCATGTGGTTGTGGGTGGACGGACCCGTATCGGCGCGGAGACCGAAATGTTTCCGTTCGCCTCGATCGGGCTGGCTCCCCAGGACCTCAAGTTTGCAGGTGAGGATTCAGAGCTGATCGTCGGTGCACGGGTGCGCATTCGCGAACATGTCACGATGAACCCGGGCACGTCGGGTGGTGGCCTTGTGACGCAGGTGGGCGACGATTGTCTGTTCATGGTCGGCTCCCATGTCGCGCATGACTGTATCGTCGGCAACAACGTCATACTCGCCAACAACGCTACCCTGGCGGGCCATGTGCATGTCGGGGATTTCGCGATCATCGGCGGCCTTGCCGCAATCCATCAGTTCGTACGGATTGGTGCTCACGCCATGGTCGGGGGCATGTCGGGTGTCGAGAACGATCTGATTCCCTATGGCTCGGCCATGGGTGAGCGGGCACGTCTGCGGGGTCTCAACCTGGTCGGCCTGCAGCGGCGGGATTTTTCGCGGGACGAGGTCCACAATTTGCGCACGGCCTATCGTCTTTTGTTCGCGCAGGAAGGGACGATGCAGGAACGCGTCGACGACGTGGTCGAGCTGTATTCCGAGGATGAAGGGGTGATGGAGATCGTGAATTTCGTTCGCGAACAGACATCACGTGCCATCCTCCAGCCCAAATCTGCGAATGGCGGCTAAGCTCGGAATTCTCGCCGGGGGCGGACCGTTACCCGGATACCTGATCGAAGCCTGCCGGTCTTCCGGCCGAGATGTGTTCGTGATCGCATTCGAGGGCCAGGCCGATGCGGATGTCGTCAATGCTGCGCCCCATGCCTGGGTGCGCCTGGGGGCTGCCGAAGACGCGCTCGGCCGGTTACGGGCCGAGAATGTCGAGGAAATCGTCATGGCCGGCCCGGTCCGTCGCCCGACGCTGGCGGAGTTGAGGCCAGACCGACGGGCCGCCAAGTTCCTCGCCCGCGGCTTGCTGAACAAAGGTGACAACGGCCTGCTCGGGGCGATCGTGCGCACGCTAGAGGAACAGGAAGGTTTCCGCGTGGTCGGTGCCGATACGGTGCTCGAGTATTTGCGGGCGCCCGAGGGTGTGTTCGGACAGGTCGAGCCGGATTCCGGAATGCGCGAGGACATCGACGAAGGGGTACGAGTTCTGCGGGAAACCGGTCATCTGGATATCGGACAGGCGGTGGTGGTTCAGCAGGGCATCGTCCTCGGCCTGGAAGCGGCTGAAGGAACACGGCGCCTGATCGAACGTTGTGGCGATCTGCGCCGTGAAGGCCGTGGCGGCGTGCTGGTCAAGCTTCCCAAGCCCGGTCAGGAGATACGCGCAGACATGCCGACGATCGGCCCGGAGACGATGAGCGCGGCGACACAGGCTGGATTGTCCGGCATTGCCGTGGCGGCCGGTTCGACCCTGGTTATCGACCGGGCTGGCCTTGTCGAATCCGCCGACCGCGCCGGGCTCTTTGTGATCGGGATCCGGCCCGCCGATATCGCCGGGGACGGCGGGACCGGATGATGAACGACGACGCGCGGGTCGATCCTGAGACACCCTTGCATGTCTATCTGATTGCCGGTGAACCCTCGGGCGATGTGATCGGTGCACACCTGATCCGGGCATTGAAGGCAGCGTACGGTGAGCAACTGCAGGTGACCGGCGTGGGCGGTCCGGAGATGGAGGCAGCCGGGCTCTCAAGCCTTTTTCCCTATGGCGAGCTGGCGATTATGGGCCTGTTCGAGGTGCTGTCGAGCGTTCCCAGTTTGCTTCGCCGGATGCGGCAAACGGCACGGGATATCGAGCAACGCGAGCCCGATGTCATCGTCACGATCGATTCTCCCGGCTTCGTGTTCGGGGTCATACGACGGTTGCGCGACAGATCTTGTCCGCGTGTCCATTATGTGGCGCCGACAATCTGGGCGTGGCGCGCCGGGCGTGTGCGCAAGTTCCGCAGGCATTTCGACCATCTGCTCGCCCTGTTTCCGTTTGAGCCGGCGTTGTTCGAGGCAGCCGGGCTTGCATGCACGTTTGTCGGTCATCCGGTGGCCGAGGGCGATGTCGACGACGGTGACGGAGCGGCGTTCCGTGCCCGCCATGGAATTGCGGCAGACGCAACATTGATGTGTCTGCTGCCGGGAAGCCGTCGCGGCGAGGTGTCGAGGCTGTTACCGGTTGCCCATGACGCCCTTGCACGGGTCATGCCCGACAATCTCGATCTGGTCTTGGTGTTGCCCGCCGCCGCAAATGTCCGCCGTGACGTGGAGGAGGCCGTCGAAGGTTGGCCCTGGACGGTCAAGGTGGTGGACGGCGCCAGTGAACGCTACGACGCATTCGCGGCGGGGGATCTGGCGTTGGCCACGTCGGGCACCGTCACGCTCGAACTTTCGCAGGCCGGGGTGCCGACTGTCGTGATGTATCGGGTCGGGTGGCTGACGGGGCATATCGCACGGCGCATGATCCGGATCGACCATGCCTCGATCGTGAACATCGTCGCGAACCGAGAGGTGCTGCCGGAGTTCCTGCAGCCGCGCTGCCGGCCGGAACTGATTGCAGCCGAATTAAATGCCATGCTCGCGGATTCGGCCCGTCGGGAGGCCGTGGGTGCGCATGCACAGCGCATCGCGCTGGATATAGGAGGCGGGGACGAACGCCCGGGTGCGCGCGCCGCACGCGCAGTGCTGGAGATTGTCGAGGCTGCGCAGAGCCGGTAAAACCGGTTGGACAGTTAAACCAGGGACCGGGGGCAGACGATGTCTGACACAGGCGCATACCGGCTTCTTCACACGATGATCCGGGTGGAGGACCAGGACAGATCGATCGATTTCTACACGCGGCATCTTGGGATGAAGGTGCTTCGGCAGAAGGATTTCGAAGGCGGCCGGTTCACCAACACCTTCATCGGCTACGGAGACGAGTCTAGCGAGACGGTGGTCGAACTCACCTACAACTGGGACCAGGACGAACCCTATTCTCACGGATCGGGGTTCGGGCACCTCGCCATCGGCGTGCCGGATATCTATGCCACCTGCGATGCCCTGGCGCAGGAAGGGGTCAGCATTCCCCGGCCGCCGGGGCCCATGAAGCACGGCACCACGGTGATCGCGTTTATAGAAGATCCCGATGGCTACAAGATCGAGCTGATCGAGACGGGTGCCTGACATGGTCGAGACCAAACGTTCAGCCAACGACATGATCGTCGACCCGGCAGATCTTCCGGCGGAATCCGGTTCGCCCTATCCGTCTCCGCACGACCAGTTTGTTGTCGGCCGCACCCGTTCGCGCCTTTCACCGGCGCTCGGCTTGTCCGCATTCGGGGTCAACCTCCTGCGGATCGAGCCGGGCGCGCAATCCTCGGCCCGGCACTGGCACTCGGAGCAGGATGAATTTGTCTATGTCCTGGAGGGCGAGGCCACGCTTGTGACCGATGAGGGAGAGACGACCTTGTCGGCGGGCATGGCGGCGGGGTTTCCCGCCGGCAATCCCAATGGTCACACGCTGGCGAACAGGTCCGATGCCGATGTTCTGGTGCTCGAGGTCGGAAACCGGCCGCGTGAGGAGGATGTCACGTATCCCGACATCGACATGCGCAATGATGTGCGCGAGGGCAAACCCCATTTTCTGAAAAAGGACGGCTCGGCTTTCGAGGCGGACTAAGACTTTTCAGCCGAGCAGGGCCAGAACCCCGATAATCACGGCCAGACCAACGACCGCGGCAAGCCAGCGGGTCCGAAAAGCTGCCGGCAATTCGGGCGCCGGGCGATGCCCGCTGATCGGGGCCCAACGTTCCTCAAGGGGAATCCGGCCGGGGTCTATCATCCCCGCCGGCTCGGTATCGTGCGCGTCGTCGGTCTCCGGCGTAGACGGACTGTGCCTGTCGTCCGCCAACCGTGTCTACCGCTTGTCGATCGGGACGTATGCGCGCTCGGTGGGGCCTGTGAAAAGCTGCCGCGGACGGCCGATGCGCTGGCCGGGATCCTCGATCATTTCCTTCCACTGGGCGATCCAGCCGACGGTGCGGGCCAGAGCGAACAGCACGGTGAACATGCTGGTCGGGAAACCGATCGCCTTGAAGATGATGCCCGAATAGAAATCGACATTCGGGAACAGCTTGCGATCGACGAAATAGTCGTCCTCCAGCGCGATCCGCTCGAGTTCCATGGCCAGCGCCAGCAGGGGGTCGTTGGCGGCACCCACTTCCGCGAGGACTTCGTCGGCTGAAGCTTTGAGAACGCCCGCGCGCGGATCGTAGTTCTTGTAGACCCGGTGCCCGAAGCCCATGAGACGGAACGGGTCGTCCTTGTCCTTGGCACGCTCCAGGAACTCGGGGATGTTTTTCTTGTCACCGATCTGCCCGAGCATCTCGAGCACAGCCTGGTTGGCGCCGCCATGGGCCGGCCCCCACAAGGTGGCGATGCCCGATGCGATACAGGCGAAGGGGTTCGCGCCCGACGAGCCGGCGAGCCGGACCGTCGAGGTCGAGGCATTCTGCTCGTGGTCGGCGTGCAAAATAAAGATCTTGTCCATGGCACGCGCGATGGCCGGGCTCGGCTTGTAGTCCTCGGCCGGCACGCTGAATGTCATGTGAAGGAAGTTCTCGGCGTAGCTCAGATCGTTCTTGGGATAAACGAAGGGCTGACCGACCGTGTACTTGTACGCCCAGGCGGCGATCGTCGGCATCTTGGCGATCAGGCGGTGGGACGCGATCAGGCGCTGCTGGGGATCATTGATGTCCGTGGAGTCGTGATAGAAGGCCGACATGGCTCCCACCACGCCGATCAGGACAGCCATCGGGTGCGCATCCCGGCGGAAGCCGCTGTAGAGGTTGCGCAGCTGCTCGTGGATCATCGTGTGGTTGGTGATGGTCGTCTCGAACTCGGCCAGTTCGGACTGGCTCGGCAGCTCCTTGTGGAGCAGGAGATAGCAGACTTCGAGGAAGGAACTGTTTTCGGTCAGCTCCTCGATGGAGTAGCCGCCGTGGCGTAGAATGCCAACATCGCCATCGATGTAGGTGAGTTCGGAATCGCAACTCGCGGTCGAAGTGTAGGACGGGTCATAGGTAAACATGTCCGTTTCGGCATAGAGCTTGCGGACATCGATGACGCGCGGTCCCTCCGTACCTTCGAGAATCGGCAGTTCGACGATTTTGTCGCCAACGGTCAGGGTCGCGGTGTCTACGACTTTCGGGTCACTCATAGATATCTCCCCCGAGATTTCGCGCGTGACATGCAGGTCTGCATATCCGGCGAGCCAGTGCTTATGTTGCGCCTCACTCTAGTCGGCGGCGGGCCTTTGAGCAACGTTGCAAGGCCGCTTGTTTCAGAGTGTGAACGTCAATTCACAGCAATTTCGAGGCGGGTGAGGGTTTCATCCCGGCCGAGCACGGCCATTACCTCGAAAATGCCCGGCGAAACGTTGCTGCCGGTCAGGGCGGCGCGCAACGGTTGCGCCACTTGCCCCAGCTTCAAACCCTTGGATTCCGCGAAGTTTCGCGCAATCTGGTCGAGTTCCGCCTCGGTCCAGGATGTAATCTTACCAAGCTCTTCGGCAAGCGCACCCAAGGTCTGACGGGCCTCCGGATCGCCCAGAATCGCTGCGGCCTTGTCGTTTACGGCCAACGGGGCATCTCGGAGATATAATTCCGAAGAATCAATGAGTTCGTTGATCGTCTTTGCACGTTTCGTCAGCCCGCCCAATCCGGCCGAAAGGCGCGCTTTCGCGGCCGGCGAAACTGTTGTGCCGGGCGTGTCGGCGGCGATTGCCACGATCTGCGCAGCCAGTTCCTCCGGATCGGTTTCCTTGAGGTAGTGGGCGTTCAGGTTCAGCAGCTTGTCCATATCGAATCGGGCCGGGGAGCGCCCGACGGAATCCAGCTCGAACCAGGCAATCGCCTGCTCTGTTGGGATGATTTCGTCGTCTCCATGGGACCAGCCAAGGCGCAGCAGGTAGTTGCGCATGGCTTCGGGCAAGATTCCGAGCTCTTCATAGTGCTCCACCCCCAGTGCACCGTGGCGTTTCGAGAGTTTGGCGCCGTCGGCGCCGTGGATCAGCGGGATATGGGCGAAATGCGGGACATCCCAGCCGCACGCCTCGAACAGGTGGTACTGGCGGAACGCGTTGTTCAGGTGGTCGTCGCCGCGGATCGCGTGGGTGACGCCCATATCGTGATCGTCGATGACGACGGCCAACATGTAGGTGGGGGTGCCGTCGGACCGCAGGATAATGAAATCATCCAGGGTGTCGTTGGCGCGGGTGACATCGCCCTGGACCAGGTCTGAGATCGTCGTCTCACCGTCCAGCGGCATCTTGATGCGCACCACGGGCGCGATGCCGTCCGGCGCCTCGGCTGGGTCCCGATCGCGCCAACGGCCGTCGTAGATTCGCGTTGAGCCGCCCGAATTTCTGGCGTTTTCCCGCATTTCCGTCAGTTCTTCGGGCGTGCAGTAGCACCGATAGGCCTTGCCCTCGACAATCAGCTGTTCGGCGACTTCTGCATGGCGTGCGGCGTTGTTCGACTGGAACACCGCATTGCCGTCATGGTCCAGCCCGAGCCAGGAAAGCCCGTGGAAAATCGCTGCGATCGCCTCGTCGGTCGAGCGTTTCCGGTCCGTGTCCTCGATCCGCAGCGTGAAGGAACCCTCGTGGTGGCGGGCGAACAGCCAATTGAACAGCGCGGTCCGGGCGCCGCCGATATGTAGGAAGCCGGTGGGAGAGGGGGCAAAACGGGTGACGACGGACATGGGCGGGTTCGATGCGGCTGTCGGTGGCGGGTTGGAACGTCCGTATGGCCGTGCGCGCGGCATGCGTCAATGGGCAAACGGTCGGGCGGTTCTATCGACACACGAGAAAAGTGATGAGTTTTCCCCGTATAGCGGGATTCCGGCTGTTGACGGGCTGAACCCGGCCGATGGACGCTTTCGCAGGGAGACCATGGACCCTTCAATCACCGATATTGGCCTGTTCAGGCCTCTTTGCGGGCGCTTCGATGCAGAGCGTGCGCGTGGGCCGCTGTGGCTGCCCGTGGCCTTCGGTCTCGGTATCAGAATCTACTTTTCATTGCCTCAGGAGCCGCCGCATCTGGCCGGACCTGCGTTGCTGACCGGGCTCCTTGCCATATTCCTGGTCGTACGGGGCCTTCCGTTGCCATTTCTGCTCTCGGTCCTTGCCATCATGGTCGTGCTTGGCTTCGTCGCCGTGCGCACCGGCGGCGGCGCGGTCCATATATCCGAACCGCGCGCCGCACCCTTCGTCCGCGATCTGTGGCAACGGCGGATGGGGGTGGACGGGTTTGTCGCCTTTTTCGCGGCGACGGGTGGCGCCGACACGATGCTGTGCGATCCGCTAGGATGTCTGGGGCTTGCCGGCGGGCGGGTGGTGGCCGTAGTCTCCGATGCGCGCGCCTTCGAGGAGGATTGCCGCGTGGCCCAGATTATGATCGCGCAGGTGCCGATCCCGCCAAGTTGCGGGCAACAGGAAATCCGGATCGGACGGTTCGATCTCTGGTGCGACGGTGCCCACGCGGTTTGGCTAGCCGGCGGGGAACCGCGGGTCTGGCAGGCACGCATACCGCATCCGCTGCGGCCGTGGATGCGGCCGGTCTAGCGCCCAGGGTGCTAGAGGTCGAGATTAGTACTGCCGGATCAGCCCGACGAGCTCGCCCTGTACGGCCACCTGGTCGGGGCCGAAGATGCGGGTTTCATAGGCCGGATTGGCGGCTTCCAGCGCGACGGAATTGTTCCGCCGGCGTAGTCGCTTGAGTGTCACTTCCTCGCCTTCGACCAGGGCCACGACAATCGAGCCGTTATCGGCGGTGTTGGTGCGCCGGATGACGACCGTATCGCCGTCCAGGATGCCGGCATCGACCATCGAATCACCCGCGACCTCAAGGCAATAATGATTGCCCCGGCCGAGCATGGATGGCGGCACGCCGATGTGCTGGGTCGTGTCGCGCAGCGCCTCGATGGGCGTGCCGGCCGCGATCTTGCCGAGCAGGGGCACATCGATTTCGCTGCCGCCGGACGACCCGCTGTCGGGACCGGGCATTTCCGACGGTGCGATGATCGGTGAGGCGTCCGGGTTGCGGCCGCCCTCGATGACCTGCGGTGCGAAGGGTTCGGAGCCGGACTGCTGGTTGCCGACGCCCGTCTCGTCGGGCAGGCGAAGCACCTCGAGCGCGCGGGCCCGATGGGCGAGGCGGCGGATGAAACCGCGTTCCTCCAGCCCAGTGATCAGGCGGTGGATGCCAGACTTGGATTTCAGGCCCAATGCGTCCTTCATCTCGTCGAAGGACGGCGCGACACCGGTCGCGTTGAGCCGTTCGTTGATGAAGGTCAGAAGCTGGTGCTGTTTTCGCGTCAACATATGGCGTGGGCCCCCATAACCCGGTCCGCTTTCACTGATCCCGCTGCGTACGGCGGTACCACGCCGCGTGGAACAAACCGCAAACATTTGTGGGTGTTCTAGTGATGTTCTTTTGACTCGTCAAGCAACCGGAACGAGAACCACGTGCGAGGGTCAGATTCGGATGCTCCCGTCACCCAGGCGGATGAACTCGACCGGGTCGCCCGATTTCGCGGCCGGGGCTTGGGGCGGACGGATGACCAGGCAGTCGGCGCGGGTCAGCCGCGCGAAGTTGGAACTGTCCTGCAACGAGAAGGGCGTGGCGACCAGCCGGTCGCCCTCGCGTGCCAGTTCCGAGCGCAGATAATCCTCGCGCCGGTCGTTTTCCTTGAGGTCAACACCGAGCACCGCGGTTTCGCGGACGGGTTCGGTCTGACCGGTGCCGAGCATCTGTGCCAGCGCCGGGGCGAGGAACAGCACCCCGCAGACGGTCGAGGAGACCGGATTGCCGGGAAACCCGAGCATGGGCACGTCGCCGAGCCGGCCGAACATCAGCGGTTTGCCCGGCCGCATGGCGATCTGCCAGAAATCAAGCTCCAGGCCGATATCGCCGAGCGCATCCCGCACCAGATCGTGCTCGCCCACCGACGCGCCGCCGGTCGTTACCAGCATGTCCATGTCGCGGGCGCCCTCGGCCATGGCCGAGATCGCGGCCCGGTCGTCGGGCGCGATGCCGAGGGTGACGGGCTCGCCGCCGGCGGCCCGGACCAGGCCCTCGAGCGCGAAGGTGTTGGAACTGACGATACCCGTCGGACCGCGCCGCTCGCCGGGCAGGAAGATCTCGTCGCCGGTCGCCAGAAGCGCCACGCGCGGACGACGGCTGACCTTGAGCCAGGGATGATCCATGGCGGCGGCCAGCCCGATATCGCGGGCGGACAGGGTCGTCCCGGCGCGCAGCAGCACGTCGCCCTCGGCGAAGTCTAGGCCGGCCTTGCGCACATAGCGGCCTTCCGCGGCGCCTTCGTTGACCGTGACCGTATCGCCGTCACGCTCGGTATCTTCCTGGATGACGATGGTGTCGGCGCCGTCGGGCAGGGGCGCGCCGGTGAAGATACGCACGGCCTCGCCCGGTCCGATCGTGCCCTCGTGCTGTCCGCCAGCCGGCACCGCGCCCACCACGTTCAGGGCGACCGGCACGCTCGCCACGTCGGCCGCGCGCACCGCGTAGCCGTCCATGGCCGAGACGGCGAGCGGCGGCTGGGTCGTCCGCGCCGCGACATCCTCTGCCAGGACACGACCATGCGCCTCGGTCAGCACCGCCGGTTCGGCCGGCATCGCCTGTAGATCGGCCAGGATCCGCGCGCGGGCGTCGGCGACGGGCATGAGTTCGCAGGTCATTTGCTTTCCGCCTCGACCGGTTCGGACTGTGCGACAAGGCGATGGGGCCGGATAGCGATGCGCCAGAACACCAGGCCGATGAGCAGGCCATAGCCGAAGGTCCCCAGGGACAAGACCAGGGTGGAGGCCATATCCTCGAACCCGTGCGTGCCGCCCGACAGCATCGTAACGTCGATGATCTTCCAGAAGATCACGACCATCAGGGCGTTGCGGATATAGCGCGTGCCCCGCAGCTCACCGAGCCGCAGGAGGCCGAGCGACATCGGGACCGCGACGAGAATCATTGCAGCGGTGACGATCAGGTAGAACTGCAGGAACCCATTGGGCATGTAGAGGATACCGGGGCTGAGGTTCAGGTAGCCCGGCACGGTGCGCAGCCACTCTGCTGCCACAACGGTGGCGGGCCCCACGACGGCGGCGACGAGCAGCAGGATCATGGTCAGGGTCTTGCTCACTCGGCCTCGTAGGTTCCCGACTTGCCGCCCGCCTTGTGTAGCAGACGCACGTCGGTGATCGTCGTGCCCCGGTCCACCGCCTTGACCATGTCGTAGACGGTCAGCGCCGCGACGGTGGCCGCCGTCAGCGCTTCCATCTCGACCCCGGTCTTGCCGTCGACACGCACCGTCGCGGCGATACCGACGGCGTTGCGGGATTCATCCACAGTCAATTCTACGTCCACCTTGTTGATCAGCAGAGGGTGGCAGAGCGGGATCAACTCGGAGGTTTTCTTCGCGCCCAGGATGCCGGCGAGCCTCGCAATGGACAGGACATCGCCCTTCTTCAACGCGCCGTCGCGGATGAGGGCGATGGTTTCGGCCTGCATGATCACCGAACATCCCGCCGTCGCGGTGCGCCGGGTTACGTTCTTGTCGGAGACATAGACCATGCGGGCATTCCCGTCGGCGTCGATGTGGGTGAGTTTGTCGCTCATGTCAGGCGCTCTTCGCCAGCGCGTCGCCCGGCGCCAGCAGGTCGCGGACGGCGCCGGCGATATCGTCCTGGCGCATCAGGGATTCGCCGATCAGGAAGCAGCGCGCGCCGACGCCCGACATGCGGATCAAATCGTCCGGCGTGAACAAGCCGCTCTCGCAGATCAGGACTCGGTCGGACGGCACCCGCGGCGCGAGCTCCTCGGTGGTGGCGAGATCGACCGTCAGGGTCTTAAGGTTGCGGTTGTTGATGCCGACCAGGTCGGAATCGACAGCGAGTGCGCGATCGAGCTCGTTGGCATCGTGCACCTCGACTAGCACGTCCATGCCCCAGTCGTGGGCCGCCGCGGCCAGTTCGGCCGCCTGACCATCTTCCAGCGCCGCCATGATCAGCAGGATGCAGTCCGCGCCCAGCGCGCGCGCCTCGACCACCTGATAGGGTTCGAGTACGAAGTCCTTGCGAATGACGGGCAGAGACACGGCTCCGCGTGCCGTGACCAGATCGTCATCCCTGCCCTGAAAATAAGGCGTGTCAGTCAGGACCGACATGCAGGTGGCGCCGCCGGCCTCGTAGGCCGTGGCGATCGTCGGTGGATCGAAATGCTCGCGGATCAGGCCCTTGGACGGGCTCGCCTTCTTAATTTCGGCGATCAGCCCGAACCGGCCCGCCGCGGCCCGCTCGGCAAGCCGGCGTGCGAAGCCGCGGGTCTCGCCGGCGCTGCCCGCCCTCGCCTCGAGGTCGGCCAGGGAGGTTGCGGCCTTGCAGGCCGCGATGTGTTCGCGCTTATCGTCGCAGATTTTTGTCAGGACATCGCTCATGTTCATGCGCCCCGGTTTGTGATCTTGACAAGGCGGGCAAGGCAATCGCGGGCGGCGCCGGAATCGATCGCCTCCTGGGCGATCTTCGCGCCGGCCTTCAGATCGTCGGCCCGCCCGGCGATCATCAGCGAACCGGCCGCGGTCAGCACCACGGCGTCGCGATAGGCGCTCGGCGTGCCGTCGAGCAATTCGCGAACTGCGTTGGCGTTGTAGACGGCATCACCGCCCTTGATGTCCTCCAGCGTGCCTCGCGGCAGGTCTGCGTCGTCGGGCGTGACCTCGAAGGTCGTCACCTTCCCGTCCCTGAGCTCCGAGACCCGCGACGGGCCGGTGGCCGTCAGCTCGTCGGTGCCGTCGGAGCCGTGCACGACCCAGGCGCGATCGAGGCCGAGATTGCCCAGCACCTCGGCCATCGGCTCGGTCCATTGCGGCGCGAAGACGCCGGTCATCTGGCGCTTCACCAGGGCCGGGTTCGACAGGGGGCCGAGGATGTTGAAAATCGTGCGGGTGGCAAGCTCGACGCGCGGCCCGGCGACGTTGCGCATGGCGCTGTGATGGCGTGGCGCCATCAGGAAGCCGATATTGTTCTCCCATAGGGATTCCCGGATCAGTTCGAACTGGGCATCGATGTTGATGCCCAGCTCTGTCAGGACGTCGGCGGCGCCTGTCTTGGAACTCAGTGCGCGATTTCCGTGCTTGGCGATTGGCACGCCGCAACCCGCGACGACAATTGCGGAAGCGGTAGAGATGTTCAGGGTGCCGGTGCCGTCGCCGCCGGTGCCGACGATGTCCATCGCGCCGTCGGGGGCATCGATGATGGTTGCCTTGGCGCGCATGGCGCGGGCGGCGCCGGTGATCTCGCTGATGGTCTCGCCGCGCACGCGCAGGGCCATCAGGAACGCACCGATCTGGGCCGGGGTCGCGTTCCCGGACATGATGATGTCGAACGCGGTCTCGGCCTCGTCCTCGCCCAGCATTTCGCCATCGGCCACGCGGGCCAGCAGCGGTTTCAGATCGTCCATATCCGAGGTCATAGCGCCATCATCTCTCCGGCGGGGGTCTCTTCGCCGTAGGTCTCTGCGGCCCGGCCGGTTGCCAGTTCCACGAAGTTGGCCAGCAGGTCGTGTCCGTTCTCCGTCGCGATGCTTTCGGGGTGAAACTGCACGCCGTGGACAGGCAACTCGGTGTGGGCGAGGCCCATGATCACCTCGTCGGACGTGGTGGCCGTGACCTCAAAGCAATTGGGCAGGGTTTCTGCCTCGACCGCCAATGAATGATAACGGGTGGCCTCGACGGGGTTGGGCAGGCCGCGGAACACGCCGGCTCCCGTGTGCCGAACACGGTCAACCTTGCCATGCATGGGTTCGGGCGCGCGCACGATGGTGCCACCGAAGGCCTGGCCGATGGTCTGGTGCCCCAGGCACACGCCCAGGAGCGGCATCCTCGCCTCGGCGGCCCTGGAGACGAGGTCCAGACAGATGCCGGCATGATCGGGATCGGACGGGCCCGGTGAGATCACGATCGCCTCCGGTTTGAGGTCCATCGCCTCGTCGACCGACAGAGTATCGTTGCGCCGCACGTCACACGTCACCCCCAACTCGCCCAGGAAGTGGACGAGGTTGTATGTAAAGCTATCGTAGTTGTCGATTAACAGAAACATCTCAGAGGCTTGTTCGGTGTTCTTCAAGTCTGCGCACGCGTTGTCGGGTCCGCCCGTGCAACGGCGGAGACTTATAACAGCGTTGTCTGGGGCGGCAAAGCAGGCTGGCATGTTTGCGATTGACCGGTTTCCGCGCGCCTGTGTCATAAGCGTGCCGCATTTGCCTGACGATCTGATCGGGTGAGAGGAGGCGAGTCGCCACGCCATGGCACGACGTTCGGCAAAGAAGTCTCGAAAATCGGGAACGAAGAAACGGTCCGCGCAAAAAGCACTTCGCGCGTAAGCCGGTTTTCCGCTGTTGTCGTCCTGGTGGCCGGGGTCGCTGCCGCTGCGGTGTTTGTGCTGGCCTCGAACGACGCCAAAGACCCAACAGCATCCATCACCGCAGGCACCGAACGGCCGATCCCGGCCGCGCCGGCCGAACCGCAGGTCGCGGCCGTGCCGCTGGCCCCGAAACCCACATGGCAACGCCACGCCATGCCGTCGGATGTGGCGCCCGGACAGCCGATGATCGCGATCGTGATCGACGATATGGGGCTCGACCGGGCCCGATCGCAGCGCACCGCGGACCTGCCGGCGCCGCTCACCCTGGCCTATCTGGCCTACGCGAGCGACCTGGACGAACAGACAAGTGCCGCGCGGGAGGCAGGCCACGAGCTGATGGTGCATGTGCCCATGGAGCCCGGTAACAATCTGGATCCGGGCCCCAACGCGCTTTTGACCAAGCTGACGGCGGCGGAGATCGGCCGCCGGGTCGACTGGAACCTGTCCCAGTTCGACAAGTTCGTCGGCATGAACAACCATATGGGCAGCAAGGCGACGTCCGACCGCGCGGCGATGGCCGCGGTGATGGCGAAACTCAAGGATCGCGGCCTGTTGTTTCTCGACAGCCGCACCTCGGGCGCGACCGTGGCTCAGGCCGAAGCCGAACGCCTGGGGATCCCGGCGCTTCGCCGCGACGTGTTTATCGATCACGACCCCTCGGAGATAGCAGTCCGTGCCGCACTTCTGGAGATCGAGGATGTTGCCCGATCGAAGGGGCATGCCATCGCGATCGGACACCCCAAGGACACGACGATTGCGGCCCTGGCCGAATGGCTGCCCGATGTGCGCGCCCGGGGCTTCGCTCTGGTGCCGGTGAGTGCCGTGGCGCTGCGTCTGGGTGCTGGCGAGCGCTAGCGGCTTTCGGCGATTGCCCTGAGCACCGGTTGAACTGCTTCGGGCCCGGCAGTCGAAAAGGCGTCGGTCATGGCGATATTCGTGAATTCCGCCTGTTCCAGTGCCTTATTCATTCTGGCGCTTGTAAACCCGAAGTCCGGATTGTCGGATGTCGATTTCCAGTCCTACTGCTCGAACCGGCCACCCGTCTCAGGCAGGCCTCGGATCACCGACAGGGTGTCAGCGAGGTCGGGTACGAACGCGCTGACCGACGACGCCGTGACGAGGTGGAATCGCGTGGCGAACACTGGATCGTTGACAACAAGGTCCCGCGTCAGGGCGTGATTGACGGTTCGCACATTCGCCAGGGCCTGTGCATCCAGGCGGGCGATCATGTCCGAAGACGGGTCGAGGGCCACGATCTCGTCTGCCGCCAAACTTGTCTTCGCCTCGTCAGCCCATTGGGCCGTGATCATCAGCCGGGCGAAGTTGCCGCTCGTCTCCGGGTCTGCGTCGGGTTCAAAGACAAGGAGACCATGCTCGAACAGCTGGAATGTGCGGTCGCCGAAGGCGCCCCGCAGTTCTGCCATCGCGGCACTGTCGTCAGGAATCAGATCCACCCCGAGTACCGCCTGCGCGGACACGAGCAGGTCTGCCGTCAATTTCATGGGGAAACCTAGGTTCTGCTGCGGGCCCGGTAAGTACGCCACGGTTCGTTCTTCGGCGGACCCATCTCAGTATTGTGCGCGGCGCAGATCGTTCCATCTCCCCAACGGAATGCCTCCTCGCTAACATGGCAGATGCGGAAGGTTCAACCGCAGGCCCGGAATTTCGGGGCTTTCCGGTACAATTGTCCGGCTAATTCATGAAGCGGTGGGCCTGTTCGGCCGCCCGGATCAGGGCGCGGGCCTTGTTGTTGCTTTCCTGATACTCGGCCTCGGGGTCGGAATCCGCGACTACGCCGCCACCGGCCTGGACGTACATCTTCCTGTCCTTAATCAGGGCGGTGCGCAGGGTGATGCAGGTGTCCATGCTGCCGTCAGCAGCGAAATAGCCGACTGCACCAGCATAGAAGCTCCGGCGTTCGGATTCCAACTCGTCGATGATCTCCATGGCGCGGATCTTCGGTGCGCCGGACACGGTGCCGGCCGGGAAGCCCGCGGCCAGCGCCTGCACCGCGCTGATGCCCTTACGGACCTTGCCCTGCACATTCGAGACGATGTGCATCACGTGGCTGTAGCGCTCGATGGTGAATTCCTCGGTCACCTCGACGGTCCCGATATCGGCCACACGGCCCACATCGTTGCGGCCCAGGTCCAGCAACATGAGATGCTCGGCCTGCTCCTTGGGGTCGGCCAGCAATTCCTCGGCCAGTGCGCTGTCTTCGTCGGGCGTCTTGCCGCGTGGCCGGGTGCCCGCGATGGGCCGCACCGTCACCGTGTCATCGCGCAGGCGGACAAGAATTTCGGGGCTTGAGCCGACGAGTGAGAATTCCCCGACCCGAAGCACGAACAGGAACGGCGAGGGGTTGAGCCGGCGCAGCGAACGATAGAGCGCGGTCGGCGGCAAATCGAAGGGGAAGCTGAAGCGCTGGGATGGGACCACCTGGAAGATGTCGCCGGCGCGGATGTATTCCTTCGCGGCCTCGACCATGGCGTGATACTCGGCCTGGGTGCGGTTCGAGGAGATCGACAGTTCGACCTCCGAACCCGCGGGCACGCTGGCGATCCGCGGGACCCCGCGATCGAACTTCTCGACAGCGTCGTCGAGGCGCCCGCAGGCCGCGGCGTAGGCCGTATCCGCATCCTGTCCCGCGTCGGGCCAGACCGGGGTCACGAGCGTGACCTTGTCGGCGACATTGTCGAACACGGCGATAATGGTCGGGCGAATGAACACGGAATCGGGGATGCCGATCGCATCGGGATTGTCGTCCGGCAGACGTTCCATCAGGCGCACCGCGTCGTAGGCGAAATAGCCGAACAGGCCGGCCGCCATGGGCGGCAACTCGGCGGGGATTTCGATCCGGCATTCGTCGACCAGGTCCGACAGGACGTCCAGGCTCTTGCCGTCCATGGGTTCGAAAGCCTCGGGATCGTGCCGGGCGTTGCGATTGATCTCGGCGTCCTCGCCGCGGCAGCGCCAGATCAGGTCGGGACCGAAGGCGAGGATGGAGTAGCGGCCCCGAACAGCGCCGCCCTCGACGGATTCCAGCAGGATCGAGTGCTTTTCATCATCGGCCAGCTTGAGCAGGGCAGAGACCGGTGTTTCGAGATCGGCGACCAGTTCAGTCCACACGAGTTGGGGTTCGCCGTTCGCGTACCGGGCGGCGAATGATTCCGTGTCGATGACTGGCTGGACGGACACGGGCGGTTACCGGGGGGCGAACGCTTCTTCGAGCGCTTCCCGGTCTACGTCGACACCGACCTGGTCCTGCAGGGCCGCGGAGAACTGGGTCACGAGATCGTTGGCGATCTGCCCGGTCAGTGCGGCCGCCAATTCGTCTCGTGCGGGGTCGGTCAGGTCGGCGGCCTCGATGTCGACAACCTTGGCCACGGCCGCCCCGGCGGAGACGAGCTGGTCGACGACATCGCCGCGCCCCGCCTCGAAGATGGGTGCAATCAACTCACCGGGTATGGTCGAGGCATCGCCCATCCGGTCGAAGGCCGGCGTACGTTCGTATCGGGCACCGAACTCGCTCGCCAGGCTCTGAATGTCCGCCCCGCCGCGCACGCGGTCGGCGATCTTCGCAGCCGTTTCCTCGGCGATCTCGCTGATACTCTGGGCCTGCCAGGCCGCGATCGCCTGTTCGCGGACCTCATCCAGCGTGGGAATGCGGGGCGCGATGGTGTCGTCAAGCTGAACCACGGTGAAACCGCCCCGGCTGCTCTCGACGGTTTCCGTGAAGGCCTTGTCCTCGATCTCGAACAGGCTTTGCACGACGTCCGGGGTCAAGGCCGCCGGTGCCTCGGTTTGGCCCAGACGCAACGCGCCGTGCCGCGACACGCCGTCGATGCGGGTCACCGTGAGATTGCTATCGCGGGCAACCTCTTCGATGGAGGCACCGCCGGCGAGGCCGTCTTCCACATCGTTCAGGACGTCAAAAATTAGATCGCGCGCCTCATCCAGCGCCAGCTCGCTGCGCAGGCTTTCGCGCACTTCCGAAAAAGGCACCGTGCGGCCGGGCGTGATGTCGCCGATGCGGATCAGGTGCCACCCCAGATCGCTTTCGACGGGGTCGCTGATCGCACCGCTGGAAAATCCGAATGCGGCATCGGCCAGCTCGGCGACCGGAATGTCGGACCGGGTGACCGACCCGAGATCGATCGGGGGCAGGCCCGAGACCTCCTCGGCAGCCTCGTCGAAGGACTTCCCACCCTGGATCAGGGCAGCGGCCCGTGCGGCATCGTCGCGCGACAGGAAGGTGGCCTGCGAGACGCCGCGTTGTTCGGACACGAAGAATTCGTCGCCGCGCAGTTCGTATTCCTCGCGAAGTTCTTCTTCGGGAATGACAACGTCCCGGGCCAGGGTCTCGACATCCATTGAGGCGAGCGTCGCGACGCGGAACTCCGGCGTCTCGAAGGCCTCGCGGTTTTCGTCATAGAAGCCCAGTAGCTGCGTCTCGTCGGGATTGCCAACCTGGGCGCCAGGCTGCCGGGGGACCACCACCAGATCGACCACGCGGCGCTCGCCGCGGCGTTTGAAGACGGTGTCGGTGAGTGGCGACGGCGCCGTCACCGCGTTGCGGATGGTGTCGATGTACTGGGTGCGAAGCAGATCGAGGCGCACCTCGTTGACGAATTCGGCCTCCGACTGTCCGCTGTGCGACAGGAACTGTTCGAACTGGGCGCGTTCGAAGCGGCCGCTCGGGCCCTGGAACTGCGGCAGGCTGCGGATCGCGGTCGAGGCGGCATCCAGCGATGTGGTGATGCCGAAATCCTGGGCCGCCTGATCGAACAGGGTGCGGGTCACCAGCTCGGCGATGGCCTGATCGAGAAGGCCGGCCTGGATGGCGGTCTGGGTATCGTATTGCCGGCCGGTGAGATTGCTCGCGCGCTGGATCTGGTCGTTGAATGCCCGACCGACCTGGTGAGCCGTGAAATTCGTGTCGCCGACCTCGACCACAGAGGCCGAGCCGGAGTGCGAACCGCCGCCTTGTCCGCCACCGCCGCCGAAGTCGGTGCCAAAGAACAAAACGAAGGTCAGCGCGAGGGCGCCGAGAATGACCTTCATCACCCAGCTTTTTGAGCTTCGTCTCAGGGCTTCAAGCATGCTTCGTGACCTGTCGTGGTTCTGGTTTGCCGGGTGGTACCGGTTCCGTGCGTCGTCCCGTCGCCGGGGCGGCGCATGATAGTGATCGTGTTCCGGCCCCTCAAGCGCCGCGGAGACGTTTCCAGGCCGCTCCGGTTGGCCGACGGTGAGGGCGTATGCTAGAGCACGGGCGAATGAACAACTGGGCCGATGTATTGGCCCGCTAACGCAATGAAAAGCAACAATTTGGTGAAGATATGGCCGTGTCGAATAAACTGATCGCCGGAAATTGGAAAATGAACATGCTGGCCGCCGACGGGTTGGCCTTGGCGGCGGCGATCGCGGAGGGCGGCGGCAACAGCGCGTGCGACCTGCTGGTGTGTCCGCCCTCGACGATCCTGCGTCCGGTGACCGAAGCCCTGTCGGGCTCGTCGGTGGCGGTTGGCGGTCAGGATTGTCACGAGGCCGAAAACGGAGCCTACACGGGCGATCTGTCGGCGGTGATGGTGCGCGATGCGGGTGCGAGCCATGTCATTCTGGGCCATTCCGAACGGCGTCACGGGCTTGGCGAGAGCGATGCGCGGGTGCGCGCGAAGACCGAGGCGGCGCTGGCCGCGGGGCTGGTGGCGATCGTATGTATTGGCGAGACCGAAGCGGAGCGCGATGCGGGTCAGACCCTGGATGTGCTGTCACGGCAGCTGGACGGATCGCTTCCGGATGTCGGTGTCGACGGGTCGACGACCGTCATCGCCTACGAGCCGGTCTGGGCGATCGGCACGGGCCGGACGCCGACCCTCGACGAAGTTGCGGCCGCCCACGCCCATATGCGCAGTCATCTGGGTGCCGGAGCGCTCGGCGCGGCGGCTTTGGACATTCGATTGCTGTATGGCGGCTCAATGAAACCGGACAATGCCGCCGACCTGCTCTCGGTCGCGGATGTGGATGGCGGACTGATCGGTGGCGCCAGCCTGGCGGCCGACAGCTTCCTTGCGATCGCCGCCGCATCGGCCGCCTAGGCGCCGGTTGACGGTATTGGGACTGGAATTGCAGCGCACAACCGACTAAATACCCGCCCAGACAAACGCACCGGCCGTTTAAACGGGCGGGCACAACCACCGGAACCGGCAAAAACCATGGAAACCATCGTACTGGTCATTCACATGCTGATCGGCATCGCGCTTGTCGGCGTCGTGCTGCTGCAGCGCTCCGAGGGCGGCCTCGGTGGGCTCGGCGGCGGCGGCGGCGGCGGCGGCGGTGCCAGCGGCGGCATGGGCGGCTTGCTGGGAAACCGTGAAACCGCGAACCTGCTGACCCGCACGACCGGAGTGCTGGCAGGGGCCTTTATGGTGACCAGCGTTTCGCTGGCGATCCTGGCCAATGACGGCGGTAGCGCGGGCGGCGCGATCGTGGATGAGGCCCCGCCGGCGCATGGCGACCGGATGACACCGCTACCTGCCGAACCGGCGCAGCCGACGACCCCGTCGGTTCCGACCTCGGAATAGATGGCGGCGCGGTCCGAGTCGAACACCAAAGGCGGCTTTCGGGCCGCCTTTTTCTCTGCCAAATGCCGGTATCTCCACAGCTTTCCGGGTGTGGATGAATCCGCTTTGGCGCGGCCCCCGCAATTGAGTAAAACGTAACGATGGCGACACGGTTTATTTTCATCACCGGCGGTGTCGTTTCCTCACTGGGTAAAGGGCTTGCGTCCGCTGCTCTGGGGGCGCTGCTACAGGCGCGGGGCTATCGTGTCCGCGTTCGAAAGCTGGACCCCTACCTGAATGTCGATCCGGGTACCATGAGCCCGTTCGAGCATGGCGAGGTCTACGTCACCGACGATGGTGCGGAGACCGACCTCGACCTCGGCCACTACGAAAGGTTCATCGGCGTGGCGGCCACCCAGTCGGATAACGTGACGACCGGTCGTATCTATTCCGACGTGCTCGGGCGCGAGCGCCGGGGCGACTATCTGGGCGGCACCGTCCAGGTCATTCCCCACGTCACCGACGCGATCAAGAAATTCGTGACCGCCGACCTGCTTAGCGAGGATTTCGTGATCTGCGAGATCGGCGGCACGGTCGGCGATATCGAGAGCCTGCCCTTCCTGGAAGCCATTCGACAGCTGGGCAACGAGCTGGGCCCCGAGCGCGCCATGTTCGTGCACCTGACCCTGGTGCCGTACCTGGCCTCTTCAGGTGAACTCAAGACCAAGCCGACCCAGCATTCCGTGATGGAACTGCAACGCGTCGGTATCCGTCCCCATGTGCTGCTGTGCCGCTGTGACCGTCCGATTCCGAACGGTGAGCGCAACAAGATCGCGCTGTTCTGCAACATCCGGCCGGAAGCCGTGGTGCCGGCGATCGACATCGACACAATCTACCAGGTCCCGATCTCCTATCACGAGGAAGGCTTCGATACCCAGGTGCTGACCCATTTCGGGATCGAGGCCGGCGAGACGCCGAACCTGGATACCTGGCGCGAAATCGTCGGCCGCATCCGGGAGCCCGACGGCGAGGTGACCATCGCCGTGGTCGGCAAGTACACGGACCTTCCCGACGCCTACAAATCCCTGTCGGAAGCGCTGGCCCATGGCGGGATCGCCAACCATGCACGGGTCAATCTCGACTGGATCGCATCGGAGATCTTCGAAGAGGAAGACACGGTCGAGCATCTGAACGGCGTGCACGGCATTCTGGTGCCCGGAGGGTTCGGCGAGCGCGGGGCAGAGGGCAAGATCCAGGCCGTCCAGTTCGCCCGCGAGCACAATGTTCCGTATTTCGGGATCTGTTTCGGTATGCAGATGGCGGTGATCGAGGCGGCGCGCAACCTGGCGGGCATGCCGGAGGCCGGTTCCACCGAGTTCGGGCCCTGCGCCGATCCCGTGGTCGGCCTGATGACCGAATGGCAGCAGGGCGACGCCAAGGTGCAGCGTTCCTCGGGCGACAATCTGGGTGGAACCATGCGTTTGGGCGCCTATCCCGCGAGCCTGGAAAGCCGCACCCATATCGCGGAAATCTATGGGCTGACAGAGATCGCCGAGCGCCACCGTCACCGCTACGAAGTGAATATCAATTATCGGAACACGCTCGAGGGGGCGGGGCTGAAATTCTCGGGCACGTCGCCTGACGGGCTGCTACCGGAAACGGTCGAACTGGAAGATCATCCCTGGTTCATCGGGGTTCAATTCCACCCGGAGCTGAAATCCAAACCGTTCGAGCCCCATCCGCTGTTCAAGTCTTTCGTGGCGGCGGCACTCGACCAGTCCCGGCTGGTCTGAGCGATGCTAGCGGCCCGGCACGTCAAGGTTGGCGCGCTCACATTGGGGGCCGATCAGCCACTGACGCTGATTGCGGGCCCCTGTCAGCTGGAATCCCGCGACCACGGGCTGGAAATGAGCACCGCGCTCAAGGAAATGTCCGACCGGCTCGGGGTTGGCCTGATCTACAAGACCAGCTTCGACAAGGCCAACCGGACCTCGATTAGCACCGAACGGGGTCTTGGGCTCGAGAAAAGCCTGCCGATCCTGGCCGAAATCCGTGAGACCAGTGGCCTGCCGATACTGACCGATGTACACGACCCGGCGCATTGCGCCGATGTGGCATCCGTCGCTGATGTGCTGCAGATCCCGGCTTTTCTGTGCCGCCAGACCGACCTCGTCGTGGCGGCGGCCGAAACCGGGCGGGTGCTGCACATCAAGAAGGGGCAGTTTCTGGCGCCCTGGGACATGAAGAACGTCGTCACCAAGGCCTTCGAGGCCGGCAATGAAAACGTGCTTGTGTGCGAGCGCGGTGCGAGTTTCGGATACAACACCTTGATCGCGGATATGCGCTCACTGCCGATCATGGCGGCCCAGACCGGCTGTCCGGTCGTGTTCGATGCGACCCACTCGGTACAGCAGCCCGGCGGGCAGGGCACGTCGAGCGGCGGTCAGCGGGAGTTTGCGCCGGTGCTGGCGCGTGCGGCGGTGTCGATCGGTGTCGCCGGTGTCTTCCTGGAAACCCACCAAGACCCGGACAACGCACCTAGCGACGGCCCCAACATGATTCACTTCAGCGAATTGCCGGGAATCGTCGAAACACTGCTTGAAATCGACCGGATCGCCAAGGCGAACCCGGTTTCCATCGCCGAAACGATATCCAAGAACGAACGGACGGAACGATGAGTGCCATCGTCAACATTATTGGCCGCGAAATCCTCGATAGCCGGGGTAATCCCACGGTGGAGGTAGATGTCCACCTCGAAAGCGGGGCATTCGGGCGCGCTGCGGTGCCTTCGGGTGCCTCCACGGGCGCCCACGAGGCCGTGGAGCGCCGCGACGGTGATGCGGGCCGCTATGGCGGGAAGGGCGTCCTGGGTGCCGTTGAGGCGGTCAATACGGAACTGTTTGAGGCCCTGTCAGGGCTTGATGCCGGCGAGCAGGAACATATCGACCAGCTGATGCGCGATCTCGACGGGACCGAGAACAAGGGCCGGCTGGGCGCCAATGCGCTGCTGGGGGTCTCGCTCGCGGTCGCCCGAGCGGCGGCCGAGGATGCCGGGCTGCCGCTCTATCGCTATGTTGGCGGCAGCCATGCCAGGACGCTTCCGGTGCCGATGATGAACATCGTCAATGGCGGCGCCCATGCCGACAATCCGATCGATATACAGGAATTCATGATCATGCCGGTCGGGGCCGACAATCTGGCCGATGCGGTGCGGATAGGTTCCGAAGTATTTCAGATACTGAAAGGGCAGCTGTCAGAGTCTGGACACGGCACGAACGTGGGTGACGAGGGCGGATTCGCACCGAACCTTAAAAGCGCAGATGAGGCCATTGGTTTCATTATGAAATCAATCGAGGCGGCGGGGTATAAGCCGGGGGGCGACGTGGTGCTCGCGTTGGATGCGGCCTCGACCGAATTTTTCGTCGACGGCAAATACGAACTGGCCGGCGAGAACCGGTCTCTCGATTCTGGTGAAATGGTCGATTATCTCGTCGATCTGTGCGGCCGTTATCCGATCGTTTCGATCGAGGACGGGATGGGCGAGGACGATTGGGACGGCTGGGTGGCGCTGACCGCTGCCATCGGCGACAAGGTGCAACTCGTGGGTGACGATCTGTTCGTCACCAACCCGGTGCGCCTGCATGACGGTATCGAGCGCGGTGCGGCTAACTCCATACTGATCAAGGTCAACCAGATTGGCACCCTGTCGGAGACCCTCGAGGCGGTGGAGACCGCCCACAAGGCGTCTTACACGGCGGTGATGTCCCACAGGTCCGGGGAAACCGAGGATTCCACGATTGCCGACTTGGCGGTGGCCACGAATTGCGGGCAGATCAAGACCGGATCCCTGAGCCGCTCGGACCGCCTAGCCAAATACAACCAGTTGATCCGTATCGAAGAAGCTCTCGGGCCCGCAGCCGGTTATGCCGGTCGCGCTATCCTTTCTGCCGACTGACGTGTGACGATGAGTCCAAAACGAGAACTCTGAGTCACTTTTGCAACACTTTTCCGGTCCAGCCCAAGGAACTAGAATCAAAGGGATAATCGACCTTGACGGTTCGACTTGGCCTGTGATCCGCTGTGTCCATGGCAGTTCTTGACGAGATACGCAAATGCGCCCGCAGCGCCCTCTGGCCGGTGATCGGAGCGCTGCTGCTGGCCTATTTCTCCTACCATATGGTCCAGGGCGACCACGGTCTGCTGTCATTGTTGCAGCTTCGCACCAAGGTCGAGCAGGCGAACGCCCTGCACGCATCTCTGCAGACAGAACGCGAACAGCTCGAAGCCCGGGTGGCGCTGCTGCGGCCGGACAATCTGGATCCCGACATGCTCGAGGAGCGGGCGCGGGTCATGCTCAATTTTGCCCATCCCAATGAGTTGGTGATCCTGGACGGGACAACACGCAACAACCGATAACTTCATTCCACTCGCCGGAACGATTATTTCAATCGGATTCCGGACTATTAACTGAATATCGGTAAATAACTGCTTTTTCCCTGAAATTACTCGTCTTTTTCCCCCTCCGCACTTGTCGTGTTGTGACTTTTCAACTACTTGTCGGACGGGCGGCGTTCGCCGATCAACGTTGAAGGGGAAGTGTGATGGCGCGAAAGCCAGCCACGAAATCGTCTCGAACAAGCAGTCGGTCGGCCGCGAAGGGCAGAGCCCCGCGCAAGAAGTCCACGGCGGCGAAAAAGCCGGCCAAGGCGGCGCTCGGCAACAACAGGCTTCTCGACTTCTATCACGAAATGCTCCTGATCCGCCGGTTCGAGGAAAAGGCGGGCCAGATGTACGGCATGGGGCTAATCGGCGGGTTCTGCCATCTCTATATCGGCCAGGAGGCCGTGGTTGTCGGCATGCAGGCCAGTCTTAACGAACAGGATGCCGTGATCACGACCTATCGCGATCATGGCCATATGCTGGCATGTGGCATGGACCCCAAGGGAGTTATGGCCGAGCTGACCGGGCGCGAAGGCGGATATTCGCGCGGCAAGGGCGGCTCGATGCACATGTTCTCGAAAGAGAAGAATTTCTACGGCGGCCACGGCATCGTCGGTGCCCATGTGCCGCTGGGCACGGGGATCGCATTTTCCCAGAAGTACAAGGGTGACGGCGGCTTGTGCCTGACCTATCTGGGCGACGGCGCGGTCAACCAGGGGCAAGTCTACGAATCCTTCAACATGGCGGCCTTGTGGGACCTGCCGGTCGTCTACATCATCGAGAACAACCGCTATGGTATGGGCACCTCCGTCGAGCGCGCCTCGGCCGAGCCCGACCTCATGAACCGCGGCCAGGCCCACGGAATTCCCGGCCGCCAGGTCGACGGCATGGACGTGGTCCAGGTCTTCGAGTCGGGGCAGGACGCAATCGCCCATGTCCGTGCGGGCAAGGGTCCCTTCATTCTCGAGATGCAGACCTATCGCTACCGCGGACATTCCATGTCCGATCCGGCGAAGTACCGGACCAAGGAAGAGGTCCGAAAGATGCGGACCGAGAAAGACCCGATCGAGACGTTGAAGGATGTTCTTCTCGAGCAGAGCGCGGCCGACGAAGACGCCCTCAAGGCGATGGACCGCAATATTCGCGAGCAAATCAACATGGCCGCGGATTTCGCCCAGGATAGCCCGGAACCCGATCCGTCCGAGCTTTACACCGACGTTCTGATCGAAGCCTGACTCGCGCCGGGACAGGGAGGAAACACAAACATGCCAATCCAGGTTCTTATGCCGGCGCTGTCGCCGACCATGACCGAGGGCAACCTCGCCAAATGGCTCAAATCCGAAGGTGATAGTGTCTCGTCGGGCGATGTGATCGCCGAAATCGAAACCGACAAGGCGACCATGGAAGTCGAAGCTGTCGATGAGGGCACGCTGGGCAAGATCCTGGTCGCCGAGGGCAGTGAAGATGTTGCCGTCAACACGCCGATCGCGCTCATACTCGGCGACGGCGAAAGCGCCGGAGATCTCGACGATGCCGCGCCCGCCGCACCCGCAGTCGAAGACGCGCCCGCATCAGCGGCTGCCGAACTGGCCGCCGCCACGGTCGAACTGACCGTGCGCGAAGCCTTGCGCGATGCCATGGCCGAGGAAATGCGCCGGGACGAGACGGTCTTCCTGATGGGCGAGGAGGTCGCCCAATATCAGGGCGCCTACAAGGTCAGCCAGGGTCTGCTGGAAGAATTCGGCGACCGGCGCGTGATCGACACGCCGATCACAGAGCAGGGATTCGCCGGCCTGGGCGTGGGCGCGGCCTATCATGGCCTGCGGCCCATCGTGGAGTTCATGACCTTCAACTTTGCCATGCAGGCGATCGACCAGATCATCAACTCGGCCGCCAAGACCCTTTACATGTCGGGCGGTCAGATGGACGTGCCGATCGTGTTCCGCGGCCCCAACGGCGCGGCGTCACGGGTGGCGGCCCAGCATTCCCAGTGCTACGCCAGCTGGTACGGCCATTGTCCGGGGCTGAAGGTGGTCGCGCCCTACACGGCGGCCGACGCCAAGGGATTGCTGAAATCCGCCGTCCGCGACCCGAACCCGGTTATCGTTCTGGAAAACGAGATGCTGTACGGCAGCACTTTTGCGGTGCCCGACGATGACGACGTCACGGTTCCGATCGGCCGCGCAAAGGTGGTGCGCGAAGGCGGTGATGTGACCATCACCGCATTTTCACTGATGGTCGGGCGGGCGCTCGAGGCGGCCGAGATGCTGTCGGCGGAGGGGATCGAGGCCGAAGTCATCGATCTTCGGACCATCCGGCCGCTCGACATCTACACCATCGTGGAATCGGTCAAACACACCAACCGCATCGTCTCGGTCGAGGAGGGCTGGCCCTTCGCCGGCATTGGCTCGGAGATCGGCATGCGGATCATGGAAGAGGCTTTCGACCATCTCGATGCTCCGGTGGTTCGCGTCACCGGCGAGGATGTGCCGATGCCCTACGCCGCCAATCTCGAAAAGCTTGCCGTGCCGCAGGCCGACCGTATCGCCGAAGCGGCGAAACGGACCCTTTACCGGAGCTGACGCCATGCAGGGCGCCGTTACCGAATTAATTGGCACGATCAGTCAATCTAGTCAGTTTTATTGGTTGAAAATTGCGCAAATCTGTGAATCCGCGACAATGTTCGCAACACCGATGAATGCCGCCGGCGATATGATCGCGGCGCGTACATCTCAAGGGACAATCTGATGCCTATTTCCATTCTTATGCCGGCCCTGTCACCGACGATGACCGAAGGCAACCTCGCGCGATGGCTCAAGGCCGAGGGCGACACCGTCGCGTCCGGCGATGTGATTGCGGAAATCGAAACCGACAAGGCGACGATGGAAGTCGAAGCGGTCGATGAGGGGACCCTCGGCAAGATTCTGGTGCCGGAAGGCGCCGAGGATGTTGCGGTCAACACCCCGATCGCCGTTCTGCTGGAAGATGGCGAGGATGACAGCGCCCTGGATGTTTTCGACACCGGTGGCGCGCCGGCACCGGCTGAAGACGCCGCACCGGCCGCTGCCGAACCGGAGGTCCCGGCGGCTCCGGCCCCCGCGGCGCCTTCCGGCGGACGGGTGTTTGCCAGTCCGCTGGCGCGCCGCCTGGCGCAACAGCAGGGGATCGAACTCAGCCAGGTCACCGGCACCGGGCCGAACGGACGTATCGTCAAAGCCGACATCGAATCCTTCACCGGCGCACCGGCCGTGGCGTCCGCACCGGCGGCGGTTGCCCAGGCCACGGCGGGCGATGCACCGTTCGAACTAGCCAAGCCGTCGAACATGCGCAAGGTCATCGCCCAGCGCATGACCGCGTCGAAGCAGAACGTTCCGCATTTCTATCTGACCATGGATTGCGAAATCGACCGGCTGCTCGAGGCACGCGCAGCTATCAATGCACGCGCGAAGGACGGCGAGTTCAAGATCTCGGTCAACGACATGATCATCAAGGCCTGCGCGGCCGCGCTGACCCAGGTGCCGCGCGCGAATGCGGGCTGGTCGGAGGAGGGCATCCGCCTCTACCAGCGGGCGGACATCTCGGTGGCGGTCGCAATCGACGAAGGCCTGGTCACGCCGATCGTCCGCGGAGCGGAAGGCAAGGGCCTGCGCCAGATTTCGGCCGAGATGGGCGACCTGGCCGTGCGCGCACGCGACGGCTCGCTCATGCCCGAAGACTACCAGGGTGGCACCTTCACCATCTCAAACCTGGGCATGTATGGCGTGAAGAATTTCGACGCCGTGATCAACGAGCCCCAGGGAGCGATTCTCGCGGTGGGCGCGGGCGAACAGCGCCCGGTCGTGCACGATGGCGAACTGGCGGTGGCGACGGTGATGAGCCTGACCCTGTCGGTCGATCACCGGGCGCTCGACGGCGCGATCGGCGCGGAGTTCCTGGCCGCGCTCAAGAGTCTCATCGAACAACCGGTCGGAATGCTGCTCTAGGCAGCGGGGACACCGAATGTCGGTCGAGAAGATAAACCTGGCGGAGAAGCTCTCCGCCTTCTCGGTGCATTGGACGCCGCGCATCGTCGGCGACGTCGATGACTACGCAAGCAAGATCGCAAAGTTGGCAGGAGATTTCGTCTGGCATGCCCACCAAAACGAGGATGGGCTCTTCTTCGTGCTGAATGGTGCGTTCCGGATGGACTTTCGAGACCGACAAGTGGACGTCGGTACGGGCGAGATGATCATCGTTCCGCGCGGTGTCGAGCATATACCCTTCGCGGAGGAAGAGTGTGCAGTGCGGCTCTTCGAACAGCGCGGGGTGACGAACACGGGTGACGCGGGTGGTGAACTGACCGTGGACGCGCCGGAAAGGATTTAGAGAATGGCTGAAAAGCAATTTGATCTGGTTGTCGTTGGCGGCGGCCCTGGCGGTTATGTCGCGGCAATCCGGGCCTCCCAGCTCGGGATGAAGACCGCTGTCATCGAGGCCAACCATCTGGGTGGGATCTGCCTCAACTGGGGCTGCATCCCGACCAAGGCGTTGCTGCGCACCTCCGAGATCTACCACTACATGCAGAATGCCGGGGATTACGGCCTGAAGGTGGGTAAGGTCTCGTTCGACCTGAAGAAGGTCGTCGAGCGCTCGCGCGGCGTGGCCAATCAGTTGAACCAGGGTATCGGCTTCCTGCTGAAGAAGAACAAGGTCGAGGTCATCGACGGCTGGGCCAAGCTGGCCGGTGGCAAGGCTGGTGCCCGCAAGCTGGTCGTCGAGAAGGACGGCAATAAGATAGCCGACGTCACGGCCAAGAATGTGATCCTGGCCACGGGTGCGCGGGCGCGTGACATTCCCGGCATGGAGGCGGACGGCGAACAGATCTGGTCGTACAAGGACGCCATGGTCCCTGATACGTTCCCGAAATCCCTACTGGTCGTCGGTTCGGGCGCGATCGGGATCGAGTTTGCGTCTTTCTATCGCACGCTGGGGGCCGAGGTGACCGTCGTCGAGGTGCTCGACCGGATCCTGCCCGTCGAGGACGAGGAGATTTCCGGGCTGGCGGCCAAGGCCTTCGAGGCCCAGGGCATGAACCTGATCACCGGCGCGACGGTGAAATCGCTCTACAAGCAGGCCGACCAGGTCACGGCGACCGTCGAGACCGGCAAGGGCAAGTTCCAGAACCTCGACGCCGACCGCGTGATCATGGCGGTGGGCATTGTCGGCAATGTCGAGAATATCGGGCTGGAGGACACCAAGGTGAAAGTGGACCGCGCCCATATCGTTACCGACGAATGGGGTGCGACCGGCGAGGATGGAATCTGGGCCATCGGCGATGTGGCGGGCCCGCCCTGGTTGGCCCACAAGGCCTCCCACGAGGGCATCATCACCGTTGAAAAGATCGCCGGGCTCGAAGGTATTCACCCGATGGACAAGAGCCGCATCCCGGGCTGCACCTATTGCAGCCCGCAGGTGGCGTCCGTCGGCATGACCGAGGCCGCGGCCAAGGAGGCAGGGCGCAAGATCAAGGTCGGCCGATTTCCGTTCCAGGGCAATGGCAAGGCGATCGCGCTCGGCGAGCCCGAAGGGCTGGTCAAGACGATCTTCGATGCTGACACCGGGGAGCTGCTCGGCGCCCACATGATCGGCGCCGAGGTAACGGAGCTGATTCAGGGCTATGGGATCGCCAAGACGCTGGAGACCACCGAGCAGGAACTGATGCACATGGTCTTCCCGCATCCCACGCTGAGTGAAATGATGCATGAGTCCGTGCTTGACGCCTATGGGCGCACTATCCACTTTTAGCTTATGACCTCTATACCCGTCCGCGACAAGCGCACCGACCCTGCACTCCGCCACCCGGAGAAGCAGAAGCGGCCCGACAACCCGATCCAGCGCAAGCCGGAATGGATCCGGGTGAAGGCGCCTACCAGCAAGGCCTATCACGAGACCCGCAAGATGATGCGCGATCTTAACCTTGCGACCGTCTGCGAGGAAGCCGCCTGTCCGAATATCGGCGAGTGCTGGGCCAAGAAGCACGCAACGATCATGATCATGGGCGACACCTGCACGCGCGCCTGTGCGTTTTGCAATGTCGCGACCGGCATCCCAAAACCGCTCGATCCGATGGAGCCAGCGAACGTTGCCGTGGCGGTCGGCGGCATGGGCCTTGAGCATGTCGTGCTGACCTCGGTCGACCGCGACGATCTGGCCGATGGCGGCGCGGCCCATTTCGGTGGGGTGGTCCGCGCGCTTCGCAGTTCTGCACCAGGTACAACGATCGAAATCCTGACCCCGGACTTCAAGGACAAGCCGGGCGCGCTAGATCTGCTGGCCCAGGACCCGCCGGATGTGTTCAACCACAACCTGGAAACGGTGCCGCGGTTGTATCCGACGATCCGCCCGGGATCACGCTACTTCGTCAGCCTGGATTTGTTGCGACGGATCAAGGAACGGGTGCCAAAGGTGTTCACCAAGTCGGGCCTGATGGTCGGACTGGGCGAGACACGAGAGGAGGTGGGCCAGGTGATGGACGACCTGCGCGCCGCGAATGTCGACTTCCTGACCATTGGCCAGTACCTGCAGCCGACCCCCAAGCACGCGCGTATCGAGAATTTCGTCACACCCGACGAATTCGAGGGCTATGCGAAGATGGCCCGCGGCAAGGGTTTCCTGCTGGTCTCCGCGGCTCCGCTCACCCGCTCGAGCTATCACGCGGGCGACGATTTCGCGAAGCTGCGCAAGGCACGCGAAGGCAAGCTTGCCGCGGGTTAGCTCGCAGACCGTCGATCAGCGTGCCCGCTCACAAGGAAAATCGAGTTCTGCCGTACAGTCCCGACCAGCTCTTCGCGCTGGTGGGAGATGTGGAGAGCTACCCCGAGTTTCTGCCCTGGTGCATTGCGGCGCGAAACCGCAAGCGCGAAAGAGACGGGGAGTCGGAGCTTCTATGGTCGGACTTGATCGTCGGCTTCAAACTCATACGCGAGCGGTTCACCTCGAAGGTAACATTGACACCGGCCTCGGACGAGGCCGAGGCGCGGATCGATGTCGAATATGTCGACGGCCCCCTGAAATTCTTGCGCAACCACTGGGTGTTCGTGCCGCGCGAGGATGGCGCGTGCGAGCTCGACTTCTATGTGGAGTTCGAGTTCCACAGCAAGATTCTCGAAAAGATGATCGGGGCGCTGTTCCATGAAGCAGTGACGCGCATGGTCGGCGCTTTCGAGGAGCGGGCGGCGGAATTGTACGGTCCGGGGGAAGCCTCATCGGCCGGGGTGGACTAGAGATGAAGCGTTTCCGCGCGGAATTCTAAGGCTCTGTTTTCTCAAATACCGACCGTCTTGGCCTCCCGAAGAGCGCTCCGAAAATGTCGGGCAGGTTTGACGACGCCCTGAGGTCGCAAACGAGATTGATCCATTCGTGAAACGCGATCACAAACGGATTGTGCGATCGCAACGGACTGGTCAGTCCATACACAATCTCGATGTCCCGGCGTTCGGCCGCGAACGTCCCGAACATTCGATCAAAGATGATCAGTACACCGCCGTAATTCTTGTCGAGATAACAGGGATTGGCCCCATGGTGAACACGGTGATGGGAAGGCGTGTTCAAAATCCATTCGAGCGGCCCCAACCGACCGACGAGTTCCGTGTGAAGAAAGAACTGGTAACGCAGATTGATGATCAGCAGGGTTCCGATCACCAACGGGTGAAAGCCGATCAGCGCCAACGGCAGGAAAAACACCCAGGCGCCTGAAACGCCGGCGGTCCAGCTCAGCCTGAGGGCGACGGGAAGGACCATTTGGTTCGGCGAATGATGAACGGCATGGGAAGCCCAAAACCAACGAACCGTGTGGTTGCACCGATGTTGCCAGTAATAGGCAAACTCGACGGCGAAAAACCCGAATGCCCATGTTCGCCAATCGTCGAGCGCCAATTGCAGCGGTGACAGGCCGTACGCAATGAGCAGGGCGTAAGCAATGACCGATGCAAATGCCAATCGCGATGCGATCTGGCCTGCGGCAACGCCAATCGTCGCGAGGACGGCATTGACGTCGTAAGTCTGCTTGCGCCGCCGGCGCCAGATGTACTCGGCCAGGGCAACGAGGATAACGAGGCCCAGGAATAAGGGAGACTGGTTTACATAAGGCACGTTCTTGGCCTGCTGGTTTCGCCTCGGAGAGTATCGTGTTTTCCAAGACGCCCATATTCCAGCCTGACATGCTTTCCGGTAACGGCGTTCCCGTGGACAGGAAAGCGCATCGGCGCCGATACCGGACTAGGCATCCTCGTCCTTGCGACAGACGGCCTCGATCTTATTGCCGTCCGGGTCCAGGACAAACGCCCCGTAATAGGTCGGGATATATTCCGGGCGCAGCCCGGGGCCGCCGTCCTCGCGGCCACCATTCGCCATCGCCGCATCGTAGAAGGCGCGCACAGTGGCTCGGGAATCCGCGATCAGGGCGAAGTGAGCCCCGTTGTTGGGCGCCACCTCGGCATCTTTGTCGATGGGTTCGCTGACCCACAGCCATTGCCGACCGCTGCCGTTGCCGAACGCGACGGCGAAGCCCTTGTCCATCACCAGTTCCAGGCCCAGGGTTTCCAGCGCGGGCCTGTAGAAGGTCATGGCGCGTTTGATGTCGCTCACGCCGATCGAGACATGATCGAAGATCGCGGAGAAGTCGCGGCTGTCGAAGGCCGCCTTGTTGATCTCATTGTCAGCCATGATTGCTCCCTCGCTCAGGCGTTGCCCTGGACCGTGTGGCGTATGATCGAGAACGCGGTCTGGACGGTCGCGTCGCGCACGGCCGCGCGGTCACCGGGGAAGGCCTCGTGGTGCGCGATCGTCGGGCGCCCCCGACCGGCACAGGCAAAGTGTACGAGCCCCACCGGCTTTTCCTTTGTCCCGCCGCCGGGTCCCGCAACACCCGTCACCGCAATGGTCAGGTCCGCAAGGGAACGCGACAGGGCGCCTTCAGCCATCGCACGCGCGACCTGTTCGCTGACCGCGCCGTGCAGGGTGATCAGCATCTTCGGCACGCCGAGCATCTCGATCTTGGCCTCGTTGGAGTAGGTCACGAAGCCGCGCTCGATCACATCGGACGAGCCGCCGATCTCGGTCATGCAGCCGGCGATCAATCCGCCGGTGCACGATTCCGCCGTCGCCACCTTCAGTCTGGCGCGGCGGCAAAGTTTCAGGAGTTCTGCTGCATCGTGGAGCAGTTGGGCATCGAACATCTTGCAGTCTATCCGAACAGGGTGGGAAGGGTTCCGGTCGAGCCGAGCCAGACCGCGATCAGCCAGGTTAGAATGCCGGCATAGACGCCGGCGCCGATATCGTCGGCCATGATGCCGACGCCGCCGGGCAGGCGTTCAAGATTTTTCAGTGGCCAGGGCTTGGTGATATCGGCGAAGCGGAACAGGACGAAGGCGACGATGTAGTAACGCCAGTCGAGCGCCACCGGCAGGATCGCGAGCCATTGGCCGATCACCTCGTCGATCACGACACGCTGCGGGTCCTCGAGTCTGTGATGGGCCGCGAGTCGGCCACTGGCCCACACGCCGACCACGAAGCCGACCAGGATTAGTGCCATCAGGAGTATCTGTCCGCCAAGCAGTACGGCGATCACCGCGAAGGGCAGGGCGGCCAGCGACCCCCAGGTGCCCGGCGCGCCCGGCAGGTCGCCGGCACCGAACGAGGTCGAAAGGGCCTGCGCCAGGCGGGGTGGCGGTGCTTGATTTCGATTGTCGGGTGCTTCGCTCATTCGCCGATGTCCAGCGCAATGGTTGCCGTGGCCTGTGCCGCGATGCCCTCGCCGCGGCCCGTAAAACCGAGTTGTTCGGTGGTGGTCGCCTTGACCGAAACCCGCGAGACATCGACGGCGAGAATCTCAGCCACCCTTGCCCGCATGGCATCGCGATGCGGGCCGACCCGCGGTGCCTGGCAAATGATGGTCACATCGGTGTGCACCAGATATCCCCGCCGTGCCGCGAGGCGGGACATTGCATGCTGAAGGAATTGCGCAGAATCGGCGCCGCGCCAGCGTTCCTCGGATGGCGGGAAATGGGACCCGATATCCCCGTCGCCGAGTCCGCCCAGGATGGCATCAGTGATCGCGTGCAGGCCCACATCCGCGTCCGAGAGTCCGGCCAGCGACTGGTCGTGCGGAATATCGATGCCGCAAAGCCGGACATGGTCCCCCGGGCCGAAGGCATGAACGTCGAAGCCGCTGCCGACGCGGGTCTCGCACCGGGCGTCGAGCCAGGCCGCCGCGCGCGCCAGGTCGTCGTCATGGGTGACCTTGATGTTGCTCTCCTCGCCCGGCACGGTGACCACCGCCAGGCCGGCCGCCTCGGAGATGGCGGCATCGTCGGTCAATGCCTGTCCGGCCGCTGCGCGATGGGCCGACAACAGATCGTCAAAACGAAATCCCTGAGGCGTCTGCACGCGGACCAGTGAACAGCGATCCACGGTTTCGGAGACCCGGTTCCGGTCGACCCGCTTGACCGTGTCGGTCACGTCGAGGGCCGGGACCGCACCCGGAAAACCATCGAGCGCTCCCAGTACCCGGTCGATCAGGCCGGCGGAAACGAATGGACGCGCGCCATCGTGGATCAGCACCCGCTCGGGTGCGCGGCCCGCGGCCAGTACCTCAAGCCCCCGCAGGACCGATTCCTGACGCGTGGTGCCGCCGATCACATGGCCCTCCAGTGCCAAGCCCTGACTGGCCTGTGCGAACGCGGCTTCGTCGTCACCGTGGATGACCGGGAAGATGCGATCGATCGACCGGTGGGCCGCAAATGCCTCCAGCGCATGGCGCAGCACGGCGCGCCCGCGCAGGTTGCGATACTGTTTGGGAGTGTCGCCCGACATGCGGGATCCGCGGCCGGCGGCGACGACAAGTGCAACGGTTTCGGGCAACGCGGGACCTCGTCTTTCGAAGGTTTCGGCACGTTAGTCGCCCGCCCGCACGTTGCCAAGGTGCCGGGTGCACCCGTGTACGAGTGACCGGTTCGCCGCACACACGTATGATGGCGCCATGAACGGTTCGATCACATTGGGAATTGCCGCGTTGCTGACACTGGTCCCGGCGGCGCTGTTCCCGTTCATGCGCGGGTCCCGGGACGATACCGACGGCGGCTTCCTGTTCTGGGTCCTGTTGGCGGCCGCCACGCTCGGGCCACTGGTACTGGACGGCTCGGTGACAGGTGGAATCTGGCGGACCGGATTCAGCGCCACGCTCTGGACCATTGTGGCTGCCACCATGGTGATATTCCTGCTGGTGTGCCTGATGTCGCGTTCGTCGCGTCAGCTCAGCGGTCTCCTGCTGCCCTATGTGGTCTTGCTTGGATTGATCGCCCTGGCCTGGTCGTCGGTGCCCGACCGGCCACTGACGGCGACCGGCCTGACGGCGTGGCTGCAGGTGCATATCGGGGTCTCGCTGGCGACCTACGGCCTGATCAGCATTGCCGCCGTCGCGGCATTGTCGGTGTGGCTGAAGGAGCGGGCCCTGCGGGCACGCAGCGGTTCGGGCTGGACCGATATCCTGCCGGCCGTCACCGATGCGGAAAAACTGCAGCTGCGCCTGCTCATCGGCGCCGAGATCGTCCTCGGGCTCGGTCTGCTCAGCGGCATGGCGACCCAGTTCTACACGACCGGGGCTGTGGTCGTGCTCGACCACAAGACCGTCCTTTCGGTCGCGACGTTCGTGATTATCGCCATGTTGCTGCTGCTGATCTGCGGCAGCGGGTTGCGCGGGCGCCGCGCCGCGCGGGTCGTGCTCTTCGCCTATCTGCTGATCACCCTGGCATTTCCCGGCGTGAAGTTCGTGACGGACGTCATCATCGCCTAGGCGGGTCAGTAACCTCTTGTGCAGCGCACAATTTAGGTTATGATGCACATTCAATAATCACTTCAATGGTTTGCACATAAAATGAGCAGTATCGACCTGCCGGTCCACGAATCCCTGCATATCGGGCCGATCCGGATTCCGAACCGGGTCATCCTGGCACCGATGTCCGGTGTCAGCGATTTGCCGTTTCGCCGCCTGGCGCAACGCTTTGGCGCGGGGCTGGTCGTGTCCGAGATGGTCGCGAGCCGCCAGATGCTGCTGGACACAAAACAGTCCAAGCAGCGCATGCGGTTTGATCGCGACGCGGGGCCGGTCTGTATCCAGCTTGCCGGCACGGAGCCGGATATCATGGCGGATGCGGCCCGCCTGTCGGCGGATCGCGGCGCCGACATTATCGACATCAATTTCGGGTGCCCGGCCAAGAAGATCGTGCGAAAGGCCAGCGGATCGGCGCTGATGCGCGATGTGCCCCTGGCGACCGAGATCATGAAGGCCGTGATCGGCGCCGTCGATGTGCCGGTGACCGTGAAAATGCGCACCGGCTGGGACGCTGCCAGCCGGAACGCGCCGGAACTTGCGAAAATCGCGGAATCTCTGGGTGCTCAAATGATCACGGTGCACGGACGCACCCGCTGCCAGTTCTATACCGGTGTGGCCGACTGGGAATTTATTGCTGCCGTTAAAGATGCGGTCTCGGTGCGGCTGGTTGCAAACGGTGATATCCGCTCGATCGACGACGCCTATGGGTGTCTGCGCAGCTCCGGAGCGGATGCGGTGATGATTGGCCGCGCTGCCCAGGGAAAGCCCTGGTTTCCAGGGGATGTGGCCCATCATTTCCAGACCGGGCAGCAGCGCCCCGAGCCCGATGTGGCCCAACGTTGGGCGATTTTGCGCGAGCATCTCGACGAAATGTTTTCCCTTTACGGGGTCAGCACGGGGATCCGGAACGCGCGCAAGCATGTCGGCTGGTATCTGACCGGACTGCCCGGGGCGGCGGAGTTCCGCAACGTCATCAACAACACCCTCGATCCGGCCGTCGTCACCGCGGAAATCAGCCGGTTCCGGGACCTTTCGCTGGAGACGGCGTGATGTCCGTGGCTGATGATTATGCATTCGACGGAGCGGAAGGCCTGTTTTCGGGCATCGACCCGCTGGCGGTCCTGAACTCCCTTGGCGACGCGGTGTTTGCGATCGGGAACGACAATGTCATCCGCTATGCCAACACGGCTGCCGAGCAGCTGTTCGGCATGGGAGCGCCCAGCCTAGTTGGGGCCTCTCTTGAAGGATTCATAACCGACGATAACCCACTGTTTTTCATAATAAAACAATCCAAGAAATTCGGTGCGAGCTATGCGGAGCGGGACGTTCGGATCGACGGGCCCCGGCTGGATGAACGGGTGATGTCGGTTCGCGCGGAACCGGTCTCGGAGGGGTCGGGCGTTGTGGTGGTCAGCCTGCACGAGCAAACCCTTGCCCGCCAGATCGACCGCCAGCTCGAACATCGCGGTGCGGCGCGTTCGGTCACGGCCATGGCGTCCATGCTGGCACACGAAGTGAAGAACCCGCTTTCGGGGATCCGCGGGGCCGCACAGTTGCTGGAAGACGGCGCCGACGAGGACGCCACCCAGCTGACCCAGCTGATCTGCGACGAGGCCGACCGGATCGTCTCGCTGGTGAACCGGATGGAGGCGTTCTCCGACGAGCGTCTGCCCGAACGTTCGGCCCTGAATATCCACGAAGTGCTCGATCGGGTGCAGCGGCTGGCCGAGAGTGGGTTTGCCCGGCATGTCCGCTTTCTGGCCCTGTACGATCCCTCCCTGCCGCTAGTGTTCGGCAATCGCGATCAGCTGATCCAGGTGGTTCTCAACCTGGTCAAGAATGCGGCCGAAGCGGTCGAGGAGCAGGGCGGCGAAATTCGCCTTGAGACTCGGTACCGCCATGGCCTGCGCCTGGCGCTACCCGGCACGGGCGAGCGGGTCGACCTGCCGATCGAAATCACCATCCGCGACAATGGAAGCGGTGTGCCGGCAGATCTGCGGCCGTTCCTGTTCGATCCGTTCGTGACGACGAAGAAGAACGGCACCGGTCTGGGCCTGGCCCTGGTTGCCAAGCTGGTGGGCGATCATGGCGGAGTGGTCGATCTCGACAGCGACGGCACAGGCACGGAATTCCGGGTGATGCTGCCGGTCGATGCGAGCCCCCTGGAGGACAGCCGATGAGCACCGCGACCATTCTCATTGCCGATGACGATCGCAGCATCCGGACAGTGCTGACGCAGGCGCTCGGCCGCCTAGGGCATGAGGTTCGCGCGACGGGGACGGCGGCCAATCTCTGGCGCTGGGTCTCCGATGGCGAGGGGGAGCTGGTGATCACCGACGTGGTGATGCCCGACGAGAACGGTCTCGACCTGATCCCGCGCATTCGCAAGATTCGCCCCGATCTGCGCATCATCGTGATGAGTGCGCAGAACACCTTACTGACCGCAGTGCGCGCGACCGAACGCGGCGCGTTCGAGTATCTGCCCAAGCCGTTCGACCTGAAAGAGGTCGTCGAAGTCGTCCAGCGGGCACTCTCGGAAAGTCCCGCGCCGGCGCCCGGCGTGCCGCTAGAGGGCAGCGAGGAGGAAGAGCTCCCCCTGATCGGTCGATCGCCGGCGATGCAGGATATCTACCGGGTGCTGGCCCGGCTCATGAACACCGACCTGACCGTGATGGTGACCGGCGAGTCCGGAACCGGAAAGGAGCTGGTCGCACGAGCGCTTCACGATTACGGAAAGCGCCGGTACGGTCCGTTCGTGGCAGTGAACATGGCCGCCATTCCGCGCGAACTCATCGAGAGCGAGCTGTTCGGACACGAGAAGGGGGCCTTCACCGGGGCGACGAGCCGGTATTCCGGCCGCTTCGAGCAGGCCGAAGGCGGCACCTTGTTCTTGGACGAGATCGGCGACATGCCGACGGAAGCCCAGACGCGCCTGTTACGCGTGCTGCAGGAAGGCGAATACACCACGGTCGGCGGGCGGACGCCGATCTCGACGAACGTCCGGATTATCGCGGCCACCCATCGTGACTTACGCGCCGCCGTCCGCCAGGGACTGTTCCGTGAGGATCTCTACTATCGCTTGAACGTCGTGCCGTTGCGCATCCCGCCGCTGCGCGAGCGCAGCGAGGATATACCTGAACTGGTAAGTCATTTTCTGGCCCGGGCCTAAGCAGAGAATCTGCCCGCCAAGAGTTTCGAACCGGAAGCCATGCAGCGGCTCCAGGGCTATCGCTGGCCCGGCAATGTGCGCGAGCTGGAAAACCTGGTCCAACGCCTGACGGCGCTTTACAGCCAGGATGTCATCACGGTGGAGACCGTCGAGGCGGAGTTGGCCCCTTCCGCGCCCGGCAGCGCGAACGGTGCCGGGGAAGACGAATCCCTGTCCGGCGCGGTGGAACGGCATCTGCGCAACTATTTCTCGGCGCATCGCGACGGATTGCCGGCACCGGGTCTTTACGGTCGGGTGCTGCACGAACTCGAGCGGCCACTGCTGTCCCTGGCGCTGGAAGCCACGCGCGGCAACCAGGTTCGCGCGGCCGAATTGCTGGGACTCAACAGGAACACATTACGTAAAAAAATCCGTGAGTTAGACATTGATGTTGTGCGGGGCGTAAAATAGGCCGTCGTGCTGTTTCCTTGCGTGGCCCGGTTGGCCCTGACGGATGCGCGTGCATTATCGAGCATTGAATGACCGATGAGGTAACTCCTGTGAAGGCGCAGGGACGCACAATGCAGGTGACGTCCGACGCACCTTCGGAATACCCCGGCAGCGCAAGCCGGCGGCAAGCCGCTGCGCTGCGCCGGGCGGCGATGTGGGCAGGTCGCGCCAATATCGGCCGCCGGCTTGCTTTCGTGCTCATGATCATTGGCGCGTGCGCCGGTGTCGCCACACTGCTGACACTGACGGGGAACACAAATTTCGGCATGGGCGATTCCGCGCTCGATGTGCTCGTCGCGGTCGATCTCGTCCTGGTGCTCGCGCTTGGCGCGCTGGTGGTCCAGGGCCTCGTGCGCATGTGGGGACAACGCCGGTCGGGCCTTGCCGCGGCGCGGCTGCATGTGCGCCTCGTCGGCTTGTTCTCCGTGGTCGCCATCGTGCCCGCGATCCTGGCCGTGGTCCTCGCGGCCTTGTTCTTCAATGTCACGATCCAGAACTGGTTCAGCGACCGCGTCCGACAGGCCGTCGAAAGTTCGGTTCGCGTTTCCGAGGCGTATCTCAAGGAACATCAGGAGATATTCCGTTCCGATGCGTTTGCCATGGCTCAGGAACTCAATCGGGTCTGGTCCGAGGTTGCGACCGACCGGCAACGCACCCGCGGCAGTCTCGAGGACCTGGCCGAGCGCCACGGCGTGCATGGTGCGCTGCTGCTGGACCCGTTCGGGCGTACCCTGGGGCAGGCGGGTTTCACATCCTCGCTGACATTCGATCTTCCGCCGGTCTGGGCCTATTCGGATTCCGCCAACGGCAATCCGGTTGTCCTTATCACCGAGACGCGGGATCGGGTTCGCGCGCTGGTCGGTCTCGATATCCGGCCGAAATCCTTCCTCTATGTTGGTCGTTTCATTGACCCCAATGTGCTTGAGTTGCGCGAAGTGACCCAGCGTGCCGCAAGCGATTATGCGCTGGTGGAATCGGAGTTGACCGACCTGCAGCTCGAGCTGGCGGCGATCTTTGCCATCGTCACCTTGTTGTTGCTCATGATGGCGGTCGCGGTGGCATTTGCGTTCGCGAACCGTCTCACCCGACCGATTGCAAGCCTTGTGCATGCGGCCGAAATGGTGCGATCCGGCAATTTGGGTGTCCGCCTGTCGGAGGCTGCGCGTTCGGACGATGAGCTGGGCATGCTGACGCGCTCGTTCAATCGCATGACGCGCCAACTCGACGAGGGGCGGCGGGAACTGACGGAAGCCAACCGCCAACTCGAGGATCGGCGCCGCTTCACCGAAGCGGTTCTCGGCGGCGTATCGGCGGGTGTAATCGGGCTTGACCGGGCCGGGCGAGTCAGCCTGCCGAACCGCTCTGCCACCGCGCTCCTGGGCGTCAGTCTTGAGAATTTCATGGGGCGGCAACTCGGCGAAACCGTGCCGGAACTGGCGGCGTTGATCGAGCGCGCCATCCGGGATCCCGAACGGTTGGTCGAGGATGAAGTGGTTGTGGCCACGGGCCAAGGCAGCAAGACACTGCATATCAGGATCGCCGCGGAACACGATGCCCAGCAGGACGTGATCGGGTTTGTGGTCACGTTCGACGATGTGACGGAGCTTCTGTCCGCGCAGCGCAAGGCGGCGTGGGCTGATGTCGCGAGACGGATCGCACATGAGATCAAGAATCCGCTGACGCCCATCCAGCTGTCGGCGGAACGATTGAAACGTAAATATCTGGACGAGGTCACGAGCGACCCCGACACGTTTGCTCGATGCACCGACACCATTGTGCGTCAGGTGGGTGATATCGGACGCATGGTTGATGAGTTCTCGGCGTTCGCGCGTATGCCGAACCCGGTGATGAACCCGGTCAATCTGTCGTCGATCTGCCGGGAAGCCATATTCCTGCAGGACCAGGCGCATGCGGAGATCAAGTTCGAGACCGATCTGCCGGAGCAGCCGGTGCAAATGAATGGTGATTCCGGATTGTTGAGCCAAGCCTTCACCAACCTGCTGCAGAACGCGGTCGATGCGATCGTTGTTCGCGAGGATGCCGGTGCGGCGCCGGGTTGGGTGCGAATGGAATTGATCGAATCGGGGGACACCGCGTCGATAGTCGTCGAGGACAATGGTCGGGGTTTACCCAAGGAAGAACGAGACCGTCTGACGGAACCCTATGTCACGACCCGCACAAAGGGCACGGGGCTAGGTCTGGCAATCGTTTCACGTGTGGTCGAACAACATAATGGCACGCTGACGCTCGAAGACCGCGGTCCGGATGTTCCGGGTGCGCGGGTTGTGTTGACGGTGCCGACGAATCTCCCGCAATCCGCGGATATAGAAACCGAAGAACGGTCGGCAGGGGCGTAAGGCAGAAGTTCGCAAATGGCCGAAGACATTCTCATAGTCGATGATGAAGACGATATCCGTCTTTTGATCGCCGGGGTCCTTCAGGATGAGGGCTACGAGACTCGCGAGGCGGCGAATGCCGAGCAGGCGATCGATGAGATCGCCCTGCGTCGTCCCGGTCTGGTGATCCTGGATATTTGGCTCGAGGACAGTCGTTTCGATGGGATGGAATTGTTGCATCAGATCCGCCGGGAACATCCCAGCGTGCCGGTCGTGATGATCAGTGGTCACGGATCGGTCGAAACGGCGGTCCAGGCGATCAAGGTCGGCGCATATGACTATATCGAGAAGCCCTTCAAAACAGACCGGTTGATCACCATCGTTGCCCGCGCGATCGAGGCGGCGCGGCTGCGCCGGGAAAACCGGGAACTGCGTCTGCGCGCCGGTGCCGAGACAGAGCTGGTCGGCGACGCGGCGCCCATTGTGCAACTGCGCGGTGGCATCGAGAAGGTGGCGCCCACGGGGAGTCGGATTTTGATCTCGGGGCCGGCCGGGGCCGGCAAGGAAGTGGTGGCGCGCAAGCTGCACGCCCTGTCACGGCGCGCCGAGCAACCCTTCGTGGTGGTGAACTGCGCATCCATGGCACCGGAACGCATGGAGATCGAGCTGTTCGGTGTCGAGGCCGGCCGTGAAGACAATGAAGAGGGCCGGAAGATCGGCTTGTTCGAGCAGGCCCATACCGGAACGCTGTTGCTCGACGAGGTGGGCGATATGCCTGTCGAGACCCAGAGCAAGATCGTGCGTGTGCTCCAGGACCAGACATTCGAACGGGTGGGCGGCAGCCAGCGGATCAAGGTGGACGTTCGCGTTATGGCGACGACGAGCCGTGACCTGCAGGAAGAAATCGAGGTCGGCAAGTTCCGTGAGGATCTGTTCTATCGCCTGAACGTGGTGCCCATCGAAGTGCCCAATCTGACCGAGCGGCGCGAGGACATTCCCAAACTGGCCGAACATTTCATGCGCCGGGCCTCCGATCTCGGCGGGATGCAGCCCCGGCGTATCGGTCCGGATGCCATGACGGCGTTGCAGACCCACGACTGGCCCGGCAATGTGCGGCAACTTCGCAATGTTATCGAATGGCTGATGATCATGGCATCGAACGATCCGAACGAGCCCATTCGTGCGGACATGTTGCCGCCGGAAATCGTCGAAAAGTCGCCCCGCGTCCTGCAAAGCGCGTCGAACATCGAGTTTTTGACGCTGACCTTGCGCGATGCGCGCGAGGAGTTCGAGCGCCAGTATCTCGATGCACAGGTCACCCGGTTCGCTGGCAATATTTCGAAAACGGCGACCTTTGTAGGGATGGAGCGTTCGGCTTTGCATCGCAAACTGAAATCTCTTGGAGTAAAAGGACCGGCCGTTCGTAGCGCGGAGTAGGTCCTGGTCTGTCGGACGGCTTCGACGTCGCAGATCTGAATCCGGGGAATCCCAATGAAAGCGATTATTTGCGGAGGTGGTCAGGTTGGATCGAGCATCGCAGGCGAACTCGCCTCCGAGCGCGTCGACGTGACCGTGATCGACCAAAGCACGGAATTGATTCGGCGTATTCGGGATACGCTCGATGTCACGACAATGGTCGGCTTCGCGTCCCATCCGGATGTCCTGGAGGCCGCCGGAGCGCGTGACGCGGACATGATCGTCGCGGTCACATTCGCCGACGAGGTGAACATGATTGCGTGCCAGGTGGCGCATTCACTGTTCGAGGTCCCGATGAAGATCGCGCGGGTGCGCGCGCAGAGTTACCGCAATCCGATCTGGTCCGATCTGTTTTCGCGCGACCACATGCCGATCGATGTCATCATCTCGCCGGAAATAGAAGTGGCGCGCGCGATTGGCCGCCGGTTCACGGTGCCGGGTGCATTCGAGATGATCCCGCTGGCCAACAATCGTCTGCGCCTGATCGGCGTACGTTGCGAGGATGACTGCCCGATCCTGAACACCCCGCTGCGCCAGTTGACAACACTGTTCCCGGACATGCGCATCTCGATCATCGGAATCATCCGGGAGGGCAAGTCGATCGTCCCGACGGGCGATGATCATCTGGAAATCGGTGATGAGGTCTACATCGTCAGCGATGCAGAACATGTCGAGCGGGCCATGGCGGTATTCGGTCATAACGAGCCGGAAGCGCGCCGGGCTATCATTATCGGCGGCGGCAATATCGGCCAGAACCTGGCGGCCGATATCGAGGAACGTTTCCCCGGCCTGTCGGCCCGGATCATCGAGATCGACAAGGAACACGCCCAGCAGGCAGCCCAGGCATTGCCAAAGACCACCGTCATCCATGGTGACGCCCTGGATCCGGAAATCCTCGGAGAGGCCAATCTCAGCCGTGCAAGCACGGTCGTGGCCGTGACGAATGATGACGAGGTCAACATTCTAGCCTCTTTGCTGGCCAAGCGATACGGCGCGGAGCGCGCGGTGACCCTGGTCAACAGCAACACCTACAACCCGCTGCTGGCGCCGCTGGGCATCGATGTGGTGGTCAATCCCCGGGTTATCACCGTGTCCACGATCCTGCAGATCATTCGCCGGGGCCGCATTCGGTCAGTGCACTCGATCGGCGAGAATTTCGGCGAGGTGATCGAGGCCGATGCGCTAGAGACATCCAGCCTGGTCGGCAAAACGATCAAGGAAGCCAAGCTGCCGCCAGGTGTGATCGTGGCGGCGTTGCTGCGCGATGATCAGGTCTTGATGGCGGACAAGGACACCGTCATCAATGTTGGCGACCGGGTGATCCTGTTTGCCACCAAGGATGTGGTCCGCAAGATCGAGCGGATGTTTGCGGTGCGCCTGGAATTTTTCTAGACCGCAGGTTCCGTCCGAGAGGATTGGCCGCCGGTCCGGTGGTGCGACAGGAGAGTGGTGGATGCCGCGCATAGCTTATGTGAACGGCCGTTATCTGGATCACCGGCATGCCGCCGTTCATGTCGAAGATCGCGGTTATCAGTTCGCCGACGGGGTGTATGAAGTCATCAATCTGTATCGCAATCGACTGATCGACGAGGATGCACATCTCGACCGGTTGGACAGGTCGTTGCGGGAATTGCAGATGGATTGGCCGATGTCGCGGCAGGCGATGAAGGTCATCATGCGCGAACTTGTTCGCCAAAACAGGTATGCGACAGGGCTTGTCTATATCCAGGTGACCCGCGGGGTGGCGCCACGCGATCACAAGTTCCCAGAGGATGTGCGATCGGCCCTCGTGATGACCGTTCGCCCCATGCTGGAATTTCCCGCCGAGATGATCGAGGACGGCGTCAAGATCATCGTGATCGACGATATGCGCTGGAAACGGCCCGACATCAAGGCCATCGCTTTGCTGCCCAATGTGATGGGCAAGCAGATGGCGGCCGAGGAGGGGGCATTCGAGGCATGGATGCGCGATGCCGACGGGTTCATCACCGAGGGAACCTCGTCGAACGCCTGGATCGTCACCGCCGCTGGCACGCTGATCACGCATCCCGAAGGCCAAGATATCCTGCGCGGCATCACGCGGCAGGAAATTATCGCGCTGGCAGACGAACTGGGCATCCCGTTCGAGGAACGAAAATTCACGGCCGACGAGGCCTCCGCAGCGCGCGAGGTATTCATGAGCAATTCATCGCATTTTGTGACACCGGTGACCCGGATCGGAGATGTCACGATTGCGAACGGAAAACCGGGTTCCCTGAGCCTCGCGTTGCATGAACGCTACCTGCAATTCATGGAATCCGAGCCGTTTGCCGTGCCATAGCGTGCATCGGGCGAAATAAACTCAAGTTTGACTGGAATTACGTCGGCGGAAGCCTAACGTATATACCGCTGGCTGTCGGGCCAGCGTGTAACCGTGTTCCACAACCTTTACAGCGCTAACACAACCAACACAAAAACAAGAGCTGAGGTAATAAGATGACTGCAGAACGGTCACAGAATGTTCAGGACGTATTCCTGAACAACATTCGCAAAAACAAAACTCCGGTCACAATTTTTCTCGTCAATGGCGTGAAACTGCAGGGGGTCGTGACCTGGTTCGACAATTTTTGTGTCCTGCTGCGTCGTGATGCTCATTCGCAGCTCGTGTACAAACACGCGATCTCCACGGTGATGCCGTCGATGCCGGTTCAGCTTTTCGAGCCGGAAACCGACGACGCCGATTCAGAGGCCGAAGCGGCAGAGTAACTGCAGGTTTTGGGTAGCAACGGGTCCCACTCGGCCGGCGATACCAGCGCGGCGCCGACGCGAACGGTCGTACTACAGCCCGTTCTGCGAACCCGCGCCGATTCCCAGCCCCAGAGGAGCCCCGACACACAGCTCGATGAAACCGCCGGGCTGGCCGGCGCGATCGCCCTCGACGTGGTCAGCCGCCGTGCCGTGGCCCTCAACCGGCCACGGCCGGCAACCTTGTTCGGCGAGGGTGTCGTGGAGGAGGTTCGCGACCGCATTTCTGCCGAGGAGGCGGACCTGGTGATCGTCGGCGGTCCGCTGACCCCGGTACAGCAAAGGAACCTGGAGCGGGCCTGGAAGTGCAAGGTCATCGACCGGACCGGATTGATCCTCGAGATATTCGGCGCGCGTGCACGCACCCGGGAAGGCCAATTGCAGGTCGAGCTCGCCGCACTCAGCTATCAGAGAAGCCGGCTGGTCCGCTCATGGACCCATCTTGAGCGTCAACGCGGCGGGTTCGGGTTTGTCGGCGGCCCCGGTGAAAGCCAGATCGAGCTCGACCGTCGCCTGATCGACGACCGGATTGCGCGGCTGAAGCGCGAACTCGACCAGGTCCGGCGGACACGTGGCCTGCACCGGCGCGCGCGCGAGCGGGTGCCCTATCCGCTGATCGCACTGGTCGGGTACACGAATGCGGGCAAGTCGACCCTGTTCAACCGGGTCACAAAAGCCGATGTCTTCGCCGAAGACATGCTGTTTGCGACCCTGGATCCGACCATGCGCAGCCTCAAGCTTCCATCGGGCCGCGCGGCGATCATTTCCGACACGGTCGGGTTCATCTCGGACTTGCCGACTGACCTGGTGGCGGCGTTTCGCGCCACCCTGGAAGAGGTCATTGCTGCGAACATCATCGTTCACGTGCGCGACTGTGCCGACCCGGATAGCGAAGCCCAGCGCCGGGATGTCGAGGCCATTCTGTCGGGCCTGCTGGAAGACGCCGAACCCGATGCCGATACGGACGGCGAGGGGACGACGCTTGTTGATGTTCTCAACAAGATCGACCTGCTTGACGATGACGAACGCGCATTCGTCTTCGAACAGACGCGTCGCAACCGTGATGTCGTGGCCGTATCGGCACAGACCGGAGAGTGTTGCGACCACTTGCTGGACCGTTTCGATGGGATTCTGGCATCGAACGAATCCGTCGAGACGTTTGACGTCCCGCTCCACGATGGCGCTGCGATGGCGTGGCTCTATGACCGGGGTGAGGTCCTTGAGCGCAGCGACGACGGCATGCGTTGCCGGGTGACTGTCCGCATGGCGCCGCGCGATCTGGCGCGGTTCCGCAAGCGGCTGGGTTCTGACGAAAGGCCGACGTCCGAATGAGTGTCCAGAGCCCCGATCCGAACCGGGTGGTCGAACTGATCGCGGCGGCGGCGGCCGAGATCATTCTTCCCCGCTTTCGCGCGCTTGGGGATGGAGAAATCGACGAGAAGGATGGCGGCGAGCTGGTTACCGTGGCCGACCTCGAGACCGAAACCTGGCTGACCCGAGAGCTCACGAAACTGCAACCCGGCAGCACGGTCGTCGGTGAGGAGGCTGTGTTTGCGGACCGGTCGGTGTTCGAGCGGTTTAACGGCGACGCGCCGGTCTGGGTCATCGACCCGATTGACGGAACCTGGAATTTCGCGCATGGCCGGGAGATCTTTGCCGTCATTATCGGTTACGTGGTCAACGGGCAGGTTGCGGCCGGATGGATCTACGAACCGGTCTTGCGGAACGTCGTTGTCGGCGTGCGCGGTGACGGCGTGCAAATCAATGGCGAGAACGTCGAACTCGGCGGCAAAGGGCGTGACGACGGCTATGTCGGGACGGCGGCGCGACATTTGTTCGTGCGCGCCGAACAGGATTCAACGACGATCCGCGAGGTCTTCCGTCCCAATTGTGCCGGCCATGAGTATGTGCAGATCCTGTCGGGTGAGCGCGCCTTCTCAGCCTACACTAAGCTGATGCCCTGGGATCATGCTGCCGGTAGTTTCCTGGTGCGCGAGGCAGGCGGGTACAGCGCGTTGCTAGATCGCGGACACTATGATCTGGCGCGCCCGTCGGGTGAATTGCTGACGGCACGCAGCCGGGAAGTCTGGCAAGAGGTACATGCGGTGATTGCGAAAGGCGACCCCGCCTAGAACAAAGACAGGGAGGCAAAATGTCCGACAGTGTGAAGGTGGCGTTTATCGGTTTGGAGTTTAAGGGATTACCGACGATCCACCGTTAGGGTGCGGTCGTTTTCGCCTGCTGCCAGAGCGCTTCCAGATCGTCGAGGCTGACCTTGTCCATCTGCCGGCCGTCGGTGCGCAACGAACCCTCCACGTGTCGAAAGCGGTTCTCGAACTTGGCGTTGGTGCCGCGCAGGGCGAATTCCGGATCGATCTTCAGGTGCCGGGCGAGGTTGACGCAGGAGAACAGGAGATCGCCCATTTCGTCGGCCAGTTGGTCGGCACTCCCGCGGCCGTCGATTTCCGCCCGCAGCTCGCCCAACTCCTCCTCGATTTTTTCCAGAACGGGCCCGATCGAGGCCCAGTCGAAGCCACCGCGTGCGGCGCGTTTCTGGAGCTTCTCCGCACGGGTGAGGGAGGGCAGGGCAATCGGGACATCGTCGAGCAGGCTCGGTTCCTCGCCGCGGGTCTCGGATTTGCGGGCACGTTCCTCGGCCTTCTGGGATTCCCAAGCATCGCGCAAGGTGGCATCGGGGTCGTGATTCTCGACATCGAAGACATGCGGGTGGCGGCGGACGAGCTTGTCGGCGATGGCCCCCGCGACATCTTCGAAATCGAAGGATTTCTCCTCTTCGGCCATGCGGGCGTGGAACACGACCTGTAGCAGCAGATCACCCAACTCCTCGCGTAGGCCGTCTCGGTCGTCGCGCTCGATTGCGTCAGCGACCTCGTACGCCTCCTCGATCGTGTAGGGCGCGATCGATTTGAAATCCTGTTCGACGTCCCAGGGACAGCCATCCGTCGGGTGGCGCAGTTGCGCCATGATGTCGATAAGCCGATCGATGTTCCGTGCCTTCATGTCCGCCTCCAGCCGATCCGGGAAGCGGAACCTAGACCGCTTGGAGAGTCGAGGGAATGACCGGTTATTGCGCCAGGCGCAGGTTGGTCAGTTCGTTGCCGATTTCGTGGAAGACGTCCCGCAGTTCCTGTTCGACGGCGAGTTGAAATAGTGCGCCGGCGAGGTGGCGCAATCCCGGTAGAGATTCTGCGTCGTCTGGTTGTTGAGTCTGAAGGTGATCCCGAAAATGATAACTCCCTGGGCTTTCATCGCATTGCAGACGGTCATCATCCAGTTGTTGATTTCAGTCGTTGCCGCGCCGACGCTGGTGGTGCCCAGGCGTCCCTCGCTGACCCGACCATAGGCCGCGTGTAATCGGCATCGGGGTTGTTGGGCAGGCCGGTCGGCCAGTCGTAACACTGATTGACGCCGTCGGTGAGCATGATCGCCACCTTGTCCATCAGCGGGGTGTCATAGTCGACCGGCAGCTCGTTCGGCGGCGTTCACGACTGGCTGGGTTATGCCGTCGGGGTGATTGTAGTACTCCGCCTGGGTTGGGCGGTGTTCAATCCGCGCCAACTCGGCCTCAATAAGTTTTATCCCGTGTTCGATGGCATCAGCTGGTTAAAAGGACTGACGCATCCGGCTATCAGCAAATTGCTGGTCCTGACGATCGCCGTGTCGGTGATCCTCGCGACGCTGACCGGTCTGCTGACCTTGATGGATGGTGGAGAGGCCTATGAGGATATCCACGAGGGTGTCTCGGAGATCGTGATTTGGGCCGTCGTCCTGCATGGGTGAGTACCTGTATCTGATCAATTGGCCGCTGCCTCGGTTCAAGCTGTATCGGGACGTACCTGCGAAGAAAGGAGCCTAAACGGCAACAAGTAATAAGGCGCATAATAAATATTATGTAAAATCCGATATCTGCAGTTAAACCAAGAACTTAATTCTCTTATCTCCCGCCTTAATGCGCGGTTTCGTCGTTCGCCTGGGCCGCGGCGACCTGAGCTTTGACGCTCAACTCCCCCGTCACCCAGGAATCTAGGATCGGCTGCAATGCCTCCAACGGCTGATACCCGACGGCAAGCGCCGCCATGGTGTCGTCTTCGCGCAAAACCATCGTCGGGAACCCGGTCACACCTGACTGCTGACACCAGGTGAAGTCAGAGATGGTTTCCTGGCGCGCTTCGTCGGATTCGAAGGCCTCGGCGAACTGGTTGGCGTCGATCCCCTCCTTCATCGCGTAGTCGACGAAGGTTTCGACCTTCGTTGTGTCTGTATCTTCCAGGTAATAGCCCTTGTGGATCCGCTCGTAGAACGACAGCAGCGCCTCGGGTTTCATGCGCCTGACGACCACGGTCGCGCGGCAGGCCGGTTCGGTATCGAGGACAAAGCCTTCGCGGTCGAAAAACGCATAATTGAAGGGCTGTCCGGTCGCTTCCGCGACCTGTTCCCAATGGTGCTTGATCCGCGCCTTGTATTCATCGGTCATCGGATCGGTATCGAAGGCATGCAGGCCGCCGACAATCAAGCGCAGCGGCGCTTGGTCGCGATAATCGGCCTCGATATGCTGCAGAACCGGCGAAAACCCCCAGCACCAGGAACACATCGGGTCGCCGACGTAGATGATTTCCTTGTCCAATGCCTGTTCCATGTCTTGCGCCTTTCAGCCCGTGCGGCCCGGTGATCTCGAAAGCTCGTCACCAACCTAGTCCGCGCCTGGGTTCAAGGCGAACCCAATCCCGTCACATCACTCGGTAATCCGGATCACCATTCCGTCGTAGCCTGGCTCGACGCCCGCCGGCAGCCGGTCCGCCAACCTGGCATAATCCGTCCGGTGGCCCAGATGGGTCAAAATCGCCCGTTTCGGGCCGATCCGCGCGATCCAGTCCAGGGTCTGATCCACATGGCTGTGGGTCGGATGCGGCTTTTCGCCCAGGGCATCGACGATCCACACCGCGATGCCGTCGAGCAGCTCGAATGCCGTCTCCGGCAGGGTTTTGACGTCGGTCGAGTACGCAAACCGCCCGAAACGGAAGCCGAGTGACGGCATGCGCCCGTGTTCCTGGTCGAAGGGCTGGATTTCGATGTCGCCGATGGAAAACGGCCCGTCGATGACGTGCGGTGTCAGGCAGGGCCGCCAGAACTGCGGATTCCGGGTGCGATACGGCTCGAAAACATAGGCAAACCGCTCTTTCAGGATGTCGAGCGTGAACGCGTTCGAATAGGCGTCGATCGGCTCGCCTTTCTGGTAGTTCAGCGAGCGGATGTCGTCGATCCCGTTGACATGGTCTGCGTGGGCATGAGTAAACAGAATTGCGTCGATATTCCAGATGTTTGCATCGAGAAGCTGATTGCGCAGATCAGGCGAGGTGTCGACCAGGATACGGGTCGTGTCGGTCTCGACCAGGATCGACGGCCGCCGCCGGCGGTTGCGCGGGTCGTCGCGGTCGATATCGGCCCACCCGTCCGGGCCCACGAGCGGGGTTCCGCCGGAGCTGCCGCATCCCAGAACGGTGATTTTCACGACCCGGCGGGCCTTTCGGCGCGGGAAAACACGCGAAAGAAATTGTCGCATGTATGTTCCGCCAACGCCTTGAATTTCATGCCCCTTACATCGGCCAGCACCTCGGCCGTGTGGGCTAAGTAGGCGGGCTCGTTGCGCTTGCCGCGATTGGGGATCGGGGCAAGGAACGGCGCGTCGGACTCGACGAGCAGCCGGTCGGCGGGCACGTCGCGGGCGATATCGCGCAACTCTTCCGCGTTCTTGAAGGTCAGAATGCCGGAAAAGCTGATGTACAGGCCCAGTTCCAGCGCCGCCTCGGCCAGGCCACGGCCGCTGGAAAAGCAGTGCATGACCCCGGTATAGGCGCCCTTGCCCATTTCGTCTCGCAGAATGTCGGCCGTGTCCTCGTCCGCTTCGCGCGCATGCACGATCAAGGGCAGCCCGGTCTCCCGCGCAGCGGCGATATGGGCCCGGAAGCTTGCCTGCTGGCGGTCGCGGGGGCTGCGATCGTAGTAATAGTCGAGACCGGACTCGCCGATCCCCACGACACGGGGGTGTGCGGCCATCTCGATCAGGCGGTCGGGGCTGTCCTGGCCCTCCTCGCTCGCATGATGGGGATGCACGCCAACACTACACCAGACATTGTCGAACCGCTCGGCCATGGCCCGGACACCGTCGAAACGGCTCAAATGGGTGGAGATCGACACCATCGTGCCGACCCCGGCCTCTCCGGCGCGCGCGACGATATCGTCGACCTCGTCAGCGAAATCCGGGAAATCCAGATGGCAGTGGCTGTCGACCAGCATCGGGTTAGCCTTCATCCACGTAGCGCGGAAACACGGGGCTGGGCTTGGGCAGCGTCTGTCCCGCAGTGAGCGCGTGACCGGAACCCAGATGGGCAAAACTGCGGGCGTCCCCCGGCACGGCGAGCTGATCGAGCATCGCTCCCGCCGACTGGGGCATCAGGGGCTGTACGAGGATGGCCAGATGCCGGATGGTCTCGGCCAGGGTGTACAGCACGGTCTCCATGCGCACCGGGTCGGTTTTCCGCAGCGTCCACGGGGCCTGGGCGTCGACATACCGGTTGGCGTCGCCGACGACCAGCCAGATGGCCTCCATGCCCCGGTGGAAGGCCTGCCGGGTGAATTCGCTGCGTACCTGGTCCAGCACGTCCCGCGCGGCCGCGAGCAGCTTTTCGTCGTCATCGGCGAGCGTGCCGGGCTCCGGCACCGCGCCATCGCAGTTCTTCGCGATCATGGATAGGGAGCGCTGGGCCAGGTTGCCCAGATCGTTGGCCAGATCGCCGTTGATCCGCGAAACCATGGTTTCGTGGCTGATATAACCGTCATTCCCGAACGGAACCTCGCGCAGCAGGTAGTAACGCACCGGATCGAGCCCGTACTGAGAGACCAGATCCTCCGGCAACACCACATTGCCCAGGGATTTGGACATTTTCTCCCCGCGGTTGAGCAGCCAGCCATGGGCATAGACCCGTTTGGGCAGCGGCAGTCCGGCCGCCATCAGGAAGGCCGGCCAGTAGACCGCGTGGAAGCGCACGATATCCTTCCCCACCATATGAAGGTCGGCCGGCCAGTACTTTGAATAGTCGGGATTTTTTTCGTCCGGATAGCCCACGGCCGTCAGATAGTTGGTGAGCGCATCCAGCCACACATACATGATGTGATCTGGGTCGTCGGGAACCGGCACGCCCCATTTGAAACTGGTGCGGCTGATCGACAGGTCCTTGAGACCGCCCTCGACGAAGCTGACCACCTCGTTCCGACGGGTTTCCGGGCCGATGAAGTCGGGATTCGCAGCGTAGAAGTCGAGCAGCGGCTGCTGCCATTCCGACAGATTGAAAAAGTAGCTGGGCTCCTCCACCCACTCCACTTCCGCGCCCGTCGGCGCGACCTTCTGGCCGTCCTCGTTCTCCTCGAGCTCGGATTCGGCATAGAACGCTTCGTCACGGACCGCATACCAGCCGGCATAGGACCCCAGATAGATGTGCCCGTTGTCCTTGATCGCCTTCCAGATGGCCAGAGATGCGCGGATATGCCGGTCTTCGGTGGTCCGGATGAAGTCGTCATTCGAATAGTTCATCTCGCCCGCCAGACGGCGGAAGTTCTGGCTCACCTCATCGGTAAACGCCTGCGGGTCCACGCCCGCGGCCTGCGCGGATTTCTCGACCTTCTGGCCGTGTTCGTCCGTCCCGGTCACAAAATGCACATCATGCCCGTCGAGGCGCTGGAACCGGGCCAGCACATCGCAGGCCAGCGTCGTGTAGGCGTGGCCGATATGGGGCCGATCGTTCACATAGTAGATCGGCGTCGTCAGATAGTACGGGCTGTCTGCCACTGGGTGGTTCTTTCGCGTCCAGGGTTAATTAGCTTGTAAAATCAATCATCTACGGGCGAATCGAGCCTGCTCTGGGCTTTCCGTTTCTCCGCCTCTTTCCAGCCGAACCAGACCGCGGCCAGCAAGGGCCACATGATGATGAGAAGCCAGTCGAAGACCGCCGGCGGCAGGACCGCAAGCCCCCGCGGCTCCAGAAAGAAGTGGTCGACCATCCCGATGATGATAGCTGCCCACATCAGATAGGTGAGTGGCGTCAGATATCGCAGGAGCAATGCCTTCATTTCGGGTCACCTGGTTCCTTGCGTCACGTTTTCTGGGCGGCGGTCGACAGTTCGAAAAACGTATTCAAAACAACCTGTTTCCTGTCGAGATTCACGCTGTCGGCGCGGCTGGTCAGTTCGCTGATGTTCTCCCACGCTTTCAACCAGGGCTCAAGCCCGCCGCGTGCCGCTGCGGTTGCGTTCTGACCGGATGTGGCATCGTTGCGAATGCGGCGCAACAGGCACCAATTCAAAATCTCGAAGAATGTGCGGTATCCCGCCTCTCCCGCGGCTCCGGCGAACTTGTCGGACGTAGCGTGCAGGCGCTCGGTATCGACATTCGGCAGGGTTTCGACCAGTTGGGTCAGCTCCTGATAGAGCTCGAGCCCTCCGGCCTGGGCCAGATCAATCGCCCGGCCAGGCGATCCGCCCGAGATATCGGCGATGATGGCCATTTCGTCTGCCGTCAGTTCGCTTTCCATCTGCTGGCTCAGCACCTGCGAGACTTCGACCTGTGACAACGGCTGCAGGGCCATGGCCCGGCAGCGCGACCGGATCGTCGGCAACAGGCGCGAGGGCGCGTGGGCCATTAGCAGGATAAGCGTGCGCGGCGGCGGCTCTTCCAGGACCTTGAGCAAGGCATTCTGGGCGTTAGTGTTCATCTCGTCGGCCGCATCGACGATCATGCAGCGCCATTCGCTGATGGCCGCGGTGTGGTGGAGAAACGAGCTCGCGTCACGGATATCCTCGACCGAAATCTCCGTCCGGAACCGGTAGGGCGAGCGTTTGGTCATGCTGCGCCGGATCAAACGGCAATCGGGGTGGCCGCCGGCGATCACGCGGCGGACCTCCGGGTGATCCGGGTCGGTCTCGATATCGTCTGCACCGGTCTGGGCGCCGGATTCTGCCAGCGCCAGCCGTGCCAGCCGCCAGGCCAATGTCGCCTTGCCGATCCCGGCTGGGCCGGAAATCAGCCAGGCGTGGGGCATGCGACCGCTCTGCCAGGCTTGCGCAAAGGTCTGCCGCGCCTCCGGGTGACCCACGAGCGGGGTCAACTCGTGGCGCGGCCGCTCAATCCGTTCGATCAACTCGTCACTCATCGCCGTCCGCCATGTCGTCCGCGAACTTGCGTGTGACGGCCGACCAGACCGCGCCCGCGACCCCGTCTAGGCTGTCGTCGGCATCGATGACCGCATAGCGCGCGGGCGCCGCGGCTGCGATTTCGAGGAACCCCGCACGCAGCCGGTCGTGAAACTCATGCCCCATGCGCTCGAACCGGTCCTCGGCGCTTTTCGTGTTGGTGTTGCGGGCGTGCGCACGCCCCAGGCCGACGGAGATGGGCATATCGAGGATCAGGGTGAGATCCGGATCGTCGTCGCCAACCACCGCGGCGTGCAACTGGGCGATAAATTCGCGCGACACACCGTGGCCATAGCCTTGATATGCGAGTGTGGAGTCCGCAAACCGGTCACACAGGACCCAGGCCCCCGCATCGAGTGCGGGCCGTATGGTCTGGTTGAGGTGTTCGCGCCGGGCCGCATAGAGCAACAGGACTTCGCTGATCGGGTCCCATTTGTCGGTCGCCCCTGAGACCAGCAGTGCGCGAATGGAATCCGCGCCCGGTGCACCGCCCGGTTCACGCGTCGTGACCACGTTGTGCCCCCGTTCCCGCAGCCGTTCGGTCAGGCGCGTGATCTGGGTGGTCTTGCCAGCCCCTTCCCCACCTTCGAACGTGATGAATTTGCCGTGCGGCTGTGTCGAATTCATACCGGCAGATGTCACACGCGCTGCCGGTCCCGTCAACTGCCCGTGGAGGAGCCGAAGATGATGAAGTTGATGGCGCTCTTGATGCGTTCGAAAAAGTCGAGTTGCCCCACATTCTGCGCGGTTTTCAGCGGTCGCACGATGGTGTCCATATCCGGTGCCGAGACCTCGAGGCGTGCCACTTCGACACCCGCGCTGATCGGCGCAGGGATCGGACTGTCATAGATCACCTTGACCCGCATGCCGCGCCGCCCCGATTTCGGGATGGTCACCGTCAGCGCATCCTCAAGCATCAGCGGAACCGTCGCGGCATCGCCCAGCCAGACCTTGGCCTGTTCGACGGTCTCGCCGGAGGTGAACAGCGGATAGTTGTTGAACGTCCGGAACCCCCAGTTGATCAGCCGTTCGGATTCCGAACTGCGTTCACGCACGCTGTTCAGGCCGTTGATCACCATGATCAGTCGCCGCTCGCCGCGTACAGCCGACGCCGCCAGGCCGAAACCGGATGCCTGGGTGTGCCCCGTCTTCAGACCATCGGCCCCAACCGCCTTGTAGAGCAGCGGGTTGCGGTTGCCCTGGGTTATCGGTTTTCCCTCCAGGCTCTTGCCGTAGGTGAACTCGCGTTCAGAGTAGTAGCCGTAGAATTCCGGATATTCACGGATGAGGAACATGGCCAGCAGCGCCAAGTCGCGCGCCGATGTGACGTGCTCGGGGTCGGGCCAGCCCGTCGCGTTTCGAAATTCGCTCTGCGTGAGCCCGATCTCGCGCGCGCGCTCTGTCATGAGGTCGGCAAAGGCTTCTTCACTTCCCGCGAGCCCCTCGGCCAGGACGATGGACGCATCGTTGCCCGACTGCACGATCATGCCGCGCAGCAAATCCTCGATCGTGACCTCGTCATTGACGTGCACGAACATCTTGGATCCGCCCATGCGCCAGGCCTTCTCGGACACACGAAATGTGCTGTCGAGTTGCAGGCGACCGGCGCGAAGTTCTTCGAAGATCATGATCGACGTCATGATCTTGCTCATGGACGCCGGGAACATCGGGGAATCGGAGTCCTTTTCGAACAGGACCGCACCCGTTTCGAAATCCATCAGGATCGCCTGCTTGGCCGTCGTTTTAAACGTCGGCGGTGCGGCCTGTGCGGGTGTGACGAGCTCGGCGGCAAGCGCGATGACGGCGAAGAGACGGAACCAGTAGGCAATGCGGGTCATGGCTGCGGAACCGGTCTTGGGGAAATGTAGCGTTTCACTATAGCGACGAATGGGACGGAAGGATGTCGCTGCGGACATGGCCTATTCGACCACGAGCTGGGCTTCCGAAACCCCCGCGTCCACAACTTGGTTCAGGGTTACGTCGGCAATCTTGACATTGTCGAGGGGACCGATGCGGACCCGATAGATTTCGCTTCCGGCCGCGGCGAACCGACTGATCTGGGTCGGCCCCATGGTGTAGAGTCGGTCGCGCATGCGCAGTGCGTTCTCAAGGTTCGAGAACGCGCCGGCCTGAACGTAGATCCCGGTCGGGGATACGGGCAGCACGTCCACCTCTTTCGTGAGAACAGGCGCGCGCGCGGGCGGCAAGGATTCGGTGCGAGCCTCGCGGGACGGTTTCGGCGGTTCGGTCTGGGCCGGGGGATTTCCGGCCGGCGATCCGCTTGCCGGTAACGGTTGGGACACGACGGCCTCACGCGGGGATGCGGCGACCTGGACCTGGCGCTCACCGTTCAGGGCCGCGACCTTCAGCTGGCGGCTTTCGTCGACCATGATGTTGACACGCACCTTGGCCGTGCCGTTGCGTTCGAATCCCAGAAGCTGGGCACCGCGGCGCGAGACATCGATGATCCGTCCGCGCGCGAAAGGACCCCGGTCGTTAATGCGCAGGACGATCGAACGGCCGTTCTCCAGGTTGGTCACCCGCACTGCGCTGGGCATCGGCAGGGTGCGATGTGCGGCCGTGAGGTCGTTCTGGTTGTAGATCTCGCCGTTCGCGGTTTTCTTCCCGTGGAAGTTCGGGCCGTACCAGGAGGCGATTCCCGTTTCGGTGTATTCGTAATTCTCCGCCGGGTAGTACCACTGGCCCTTGATCTGATAGGGCGAGCCGACCTTGTAGCGGCCGATCGGGCCGGAGCTCTCGCCGCCATCCTTGAGCTGTTTTGCAGTGTGGACCAGGAACTCGGTCTCGGCGCAGGCCGCGAGACCGAAGCAGCAAACCAAGACCAGCACAAGCGGCCGCAACCGGCGGCGAAGCGGGCGATTTTCCTGCGTATCCAAGGACATCGCGGTCATCACGCTTTTTTTACCTTACCGGCCCGCGATTCGGTCGGACAGTTGTCCCACGGCCATGGCGAAATAGTGGGACCGGTTCCAGCGCAGGATGGCCCGGTAATTGTCGTAGACGATATAGGCGGGCCCTTCCTCGCCGCCTGGCAGAATCACCGAAGCCCGAATGTCGCGGGTCGGCAGGTCCGACCCGTCGTCGCGCCTTATCCCGAGGGCCTGCCATTCACTGATCGGCTTGATGATGTCGAGCGATGCCTGTTCGGCGTCGAACCCGGCGGGCAGACGGACCTTGCGGCCCCAGGTGATGTCGTCGCGCCAGCCCACCCCTTTCAGATAGTTGGCCGCGGATGCGAACACGTCCGACTGGGTGTTCCAGATATCCTTGGCGCCGTCACCGTCATAATCGTGGGCGAAACTCAAGAAGCTCGACGGCATGAACTGGCTCTGGCCCATGGCGCCGGCCCAACTGCCCTTCATCTCCGACGGTTCGATATGCCCCTGTTCGATGATCCGCAGGGCGTTAAACAGCTCGCCGCGGAAATACTTGCTGCGCCGGCCGTCGTAGGCCAGCGTCGCCAGGGCATTGATGACCGGGAAGCCGCCGGTGAACTGGCCGAAATTGGTTTCGATTCCCCAGAGCGCTACGATGAAGCGTGGCTGCACGCCGAACTCCGCGCCCACCTTCTCAAGCAGGTCGCGGTGCTGCGCCAGGCGGGCGCGGCCGTTCTTGATGCGGGTCTGGCTGACGATACGCTTCTGGTACTGGGCGAAGGTGATGGTGGATTCGGGCTGCTTGCGGTCCAGCTCGATGATGCGCGGGATCGGCTTCACATCGACCAGGCTGCGATAGAGGGTCGTGTCGCTGATCCCCTTGGTGCGGGCTTCAACACGCAATGCGTCCAGCCATTTGAGAAACGCGTCGTCGGTTTCGGCCTGTACGGTGCTGGCGCCCAGGACCAGCGGAACCGCGATCATCCAGCGCAAGACGGTTCGAATCATTCCCATGACGCCTCAGTGTTCTACGGTCCACGAGGCGTGCCACACTGGCTTCGCGTCGTGCAATCACGATTGTGCGACAGATTGCGGCAAAGATGCGGTTGTTTCGGGTGACCGGCGCGGGCTGTCCCGCTATGAAGGCCTCTCGATCTGGAGGGAGTCATGAAACTCGGGTTTTTCACGCAACCGGTGCATCCGATTACGCGCGACTATCGCGAGGTCCTGCGCGAGGACCAGGACGCGATAATCCTGGCCGACGAGCTGGGCTATTCGGAAGCCTTTGTTGGCGAGCACATGACCGACCTCGCGGAGCCGATCACGAGCTGCCTTGTCTTCCTGGCGACGCTGATCGACCGCACGAAGCAGATCAAGCTGGGGACTGGCGTCATCAACATGCCGAGCTACCACCCGGTTCATGTGGCCGCCCAGGTTGCGATGATGGACCACTTGCTCGACGGACGTTTCCTGTTCGGCATCGGCCCCGGCGGGCTTCCCTCGGACATTGAGGTGTTCGGCAATCTCGATCTCGAAAAGAACGAGAAGATGGTCGAGGCGATCGACCAGGTGCTGGCGATCTGGGATGGGGAGGCCCCTTATAATCTCGAGGGCAAGTTCTTCAAGACCTCGACGGAGCGAACATTCTATCCGGAGATCGGCCAAGGCATGGTCCCCAAGCCTTTACAGAAACCTCATCCCCCGATCGTCTTTACCGCGCTTGCACCCTACTCCAAGGGCATCACCGCGGCGGCCGAACGAGGTTGGCGCGGCATCTCGTCGAACTATGTCCAGGCCCACTGGGTCGCGACCCATCTGCCTAAATTCGTCGAGGGTCAACGCAATGCCGGTCTACCGGAAGATCCTTCGCAATGGTCGATTGCGAAGAGCATCTTCGTCGCCGATAACGCCGATACGGCGATCAAGTATGCCCGCGACGAAAGCGGGCCTTACGGCTTCTACTTCACCAACATTCAGAAGAAGCTGCTGAAGGGACGCGGCGCGATGGGGCTCGGGCTTTTCAAGGTATATCCCGATCAGCCGGACGAAGACGTCTCGGTGCACCAGTCGCTCGAAACACAGGTCATTGCCGGCGGGGTCGAAGACGTGGTCGAGCAGATTCTTGAATTGCGTCAAATCATCGGACCGTTCGGCCAACTGATGTATACAGGCCACGACTGGGCGGACATTCCCCTCTCCCGTCGTTCGATGGAGCTCATGGCGCACGAAGTGATGCCGCGGGTCAACAAGGCGCTTGGTGAAAGCGCGGACTAACAAGGAGCGTTTGAAATGCCCCGCTACGATGGTCCCGTGGTCGATTCCCACCACCACATTCTGTGGGATCTTGAGAACAACTATCCCTGGATGAACCGGCCGATGCGACCGATGATTTTCGGCTACGACTGGTCGGCCATGAAGCAGGAGTATCTCGTCACCGATCTGAAGACCGATTTCGCGCCGCACGACGTCGTGAAGTCGGTGCATGTGCAGGCCAATTTCGATATTTCCCGGCCGGTCGATGAAACCGCCGGGTTACAGGCGATGGCCGATGAGCACGACTACCCCCACGGGATCGTCGCCTATACCGATCTAACGGACCCCAACCTGGAAAGCGTGCTCGACGCGCACCTCGCCCATGCGAACACCCGCGGCATCCGACAGCAGGTCTATTGGCATCCGAGCAATGAATATTGGCGCCATGTGGACCGCGCGGACTTTTGTCTCTCGACGAGTTTCCGGCGCGGACTGGCGGTTCTGTCAGACAAGGGGCTGACCTTCGACTTCCAGGGCTTCGCGTCCCAGTTCGGCGATTTGGCGATGCTTGCGAAGGAGAACGCGAACCTGAAAATCTGTCTGGTCCATGCCGGCATGCTGACGGGAACCGACGATTCCACCGTCGAGGAGTGGCGCGAGGCGCTGAAGGTTCTGCTGCCGTATGAGAACGTGTTCATCAAGGTGTCCGGCCTCAACACCTTCACGCGCACGCTGGACGATACGATGATGAGCATCGCGTCGAACACCGCGCTCGATATGTTCGGCACCGACCGCTGCTTCTTCGGCAGCAACTATCCGGTGGAACGCATGTGGACCAATTTCGGCCACTATATTTCGGCCCAGAAGAACGCGCTCGATGCGCGCTCTGACGCCGAGAACGAGAAGTTCTTTCACGACACGGCCTGTGGATTTTACGGGATCTGATCGCACGAAAGTGTCTCCCGGCGTGGGGCGAATTCACGTAATCTGTGTGTGAATTACCCCAGGGAGCCATGGGCCATGATCTTTCGTCAGCTCTTCGACAGCGAGTCCAGCACCTACACCTATTTGCTGGCGAGCCGGCGCGGCGGCGAAGCGCTGATCATCGACCCGGTGCTGGAGAAGGTAGATCGTTATCTCCAGCTTCTCGATGAGCTCGACCTGAAGCTGGTCAAAGCCGTCGACACCCATGTGCATGCCGATCACATCACCGGGCTGGGGGCGCTGCGCGATCGCACCCGCTGTATCACGGTGATGGGAGAAGCGAGCGGTGTTGATGTGGTCTCCATGCGCGTGGCGGAAGGCGACACGATCGATGTGGAGGGGCTCAGCCTCGATGTGGTCTATACGCCGGGCCACACGGATGATTCCTATAGCTTCCGCATGGATGACCGGGTCTTCACAGGCGACACGCTGCTGATCCGGGGAACCGGGCGGACCGATTTCCAGCACGGCGATGCGCGCGCCCAATATGATTCGATCTTCAACAAGCTTCTGAAGATGCCCGACGACACACTGGTCTATCCGGCCCATGACTATAAGGGCGATATGGTGAGCACCATCGCGGAAGAGCGCGCCTACAATCCGCGCCTGCAGGTTTCCTCCGAAGCTGAGTATGTGGGGATCATGGAGAACCTGAACCTCGCCAATCCCAAGATGATGGACGTGGCCGTGCCGGCGAACCTGAAGATCGGCTTGAAGCAGGACGATCTGGAACGGATGGGCATGTCGCTCAACTGCGGAGACGGGATCGCCCGGGTCGACGATCCGAGTATCATCCTCGTCGATCTGCGCGACGAACAGGAGCGCGAGAAGAACGGAGTCATCCCCGGCTCGGTCCACGCCCCCTACCCCGATCTCGACGAAAATGTGCACCCCGGCGGCATGCTGTTCGAGCTGGCGCGGTCTTCGGGCAAACGGGTGGTGTTCTACTGTGCCTATGGTGAGCGTTCAGCAATGGCGGTCGAGGCGGCGCTCGATGGCGGCATCGAGAATCCGTGCCACCTCGCCGGCGGGATTGATGCCTGGAAGGAAGCCGGCGGGCTCCTGGCTTAGGCCCGTTTCCGGCTCTCAAAGACGAGCGCGTCCTTTCCGGCGACGTCCTGTTCGCCGGTCGGGTTGAAGTCGCATTTCTCTAGCACATGGATGGACGGTGTGTTTTCCCGCTCTACGGCGGCGATTAGCCGGTGGAGCCCGATGCCGTCGAAGGCCGTGCAACGCAGGCCCGTCCCGCCTCGGTCGCATAACCCCGCCCCCAACGGTCTCGGCGCAGCCGTTAGGCGAGATCGATCCCGGGCATGCCGTGGCCGAATTGGGCCAGACCACACATGCCGATCAGATCACCGGTCGATCGCTCTACGACCGCCCAGATCGCTTATTCGAGACGTTCCTGGCGGTTGTTGTTGGTGACGATGAAATCTTCCGTCGTCTTGCGCAAGGTGTGCGGGCCGTTGAGGCTGAACCGCATGACGTCGGGGTCGCCGAAGAAGGCGAAGGCGGGTTTCATGTCGGCCCTTGTTAACGGCCGCAGCGCGAGCCTGTCGGTGATCAGCGGTTGCATTGCCCGTTCCCATACGCCTTCATGCCAGTAAGTGTAAGAGAGGATCGGTGATTTGGGACGGGTCGAAGGAAAAACCGCGCTGGTTACCGGCGGCGCATCGGGGATCGGCCGGGCATCGGCCATCATGCTCGCGCGTGAAGGCGCGCGGGTGGCTGTCTCGGATATCGATCTGGACGGCGCGCGCGCTGTGGCCGACGCCATTGGCGACGGTGCCGTTGCCATCGATCATGATGTGACGAAGGAAGACGCCTGGACCATGGCGTTGAACACGGTCACGGCGGCGTTCGGCGGCCTGCACATTCTCGTTAACAGCGCCGGCACCGCGATCAACGGCACGGTCGAGGACACCTCGCTGGAAGACTGGCGCGCCCTTCACGCGCTCGATCTCGACAGCGTCTTCCTTGGCTGCAAGCACGCCATTCGCCACATTGCCGGCTCCGGCGGCGGCTCGATCGTCAATATCTCCTCGATCTCGGGCATCATCGCCGGCCACAATCTCGCGGCCTACAATTCCGCCAAGGCAGGCGTGCGCCACCTGACCAAGTCGGTGGCACTCCACTGCGCGCGCGAGGCCAACCAGGTGCGGTGCAACTCGGTCCATCCCGCCTTCGTGGACACCCCCATCCTGGATACGATCCTGAAGCGTGGTACCCGCGAGGAAGGCCTAGACCGGCTGGCGCGTCAGATACCCCTGGGCCTCGTCGGAGAACCCTATGATGTGGCCTATGCGGTGGTCTATCTGGCGTCCGACGAATCCCGCTTCATGACCGGGTCCGAACTCATCCTGGATGGTGGCATCTCGGCCATGTAGCCGCGCTTGCCCCCGCTCCGGCTGCCCGACACAATGGGTGCAAATGCGAAAACAAACGGGGGGATGACATGACCAAGGAACATCGACTGACATCGGCGCCGGAAAATCTGCGCTGGGGTGCCTTTTCGGCGGAATTCGAGGCCGTCCTTGAGGTCGATCCCGGCGACCGGGTGTCCATCGAGACGATTTCCGGCGGCCCGGACCAGATCCCGCCCGAGTTGCGAGACAACCTCCTTCCCGACCATGCGAATTTCATCGCCAACTACAAGCCGATCCTGCCGGGCCACATCATGACTGGACCGGTCGCGGTGCGCGGTGCCGAGCCGGGCGATGTGCTGGAAGTCCGGATCCTCGATGTCGAGCTGCGTCAGGACTGGGCCTGGAACATGATCGCGCCGCTCAAGGGTTCCCTGCCCGAGGATTTTCCCAACAAACGTCTGCTCAACATCCCCCTCGACCGGGATGCCATGGTCGCGGAGCTACCCTGGGGTGTCGAGCTGGCGTGCAACCCCTTCTTCGGCGTCATGGGCGTGGCGCCGCCGGCCGAATGGGGAACCATCACCTCGATCGTCCCGCAACCCCATGGCGGGAACCTGGATATCAAGCAGCTCGGCGCCGGGGCGACGCTCTACCTGCCCGTCTATGTGCCGGGCGCGAACTTCCAGACCGGCGACGGCCACGCCCTTCAGGGTGATGGGGAAAGCTGCCTGTCGGCCGCCGAGACGGCGCTCATCGGGACCTTCGAATTCCACGTTCGCAAGGACCTGTCCTACAAGATGCCGCGGGCCGAGACCGAGACACACTACATCACCATCGGCATCGACCAGGACCTGGATGATGCCGCGAAGCAGGCCCTGCGCGACATGATCGTGCTGATCCAGGAGCGCACGAACCTTTCGGCCGAAGACGCCTACTCCTTGTGCAGCCTGGCTGCCGATGTCTGCGTGTCCCAGCTGGTCAACGTTAACAAGGGGTGTCACGTGATGCTGGCAAAGGCCGACCTGCATGGCGCCGAGGCCGCGGCGGGTAAGCGGCTCTAGCCGGCGGACGCCAGTGCAATTTGTCGAAAAGGATGGTGTTCGCGCTCCGGCTCTCGGGCTCGGGACCTTCCCGATGCGGGGTGAGGATTGCGTTAATGCGGTCCTGTGGGCTCTTGAGGCAGGTTATCGCCACATCGATACGGCGCAGCTCTATGAAAATGAAGCGGAGGTCGGCCGCGCACTTGCCGTGAGCGATGTGCCGCGCGACGAACTGTTCCTGACCACCAAATGCGGTGTGTTCGACGCCACGCCCGAGGCGGTACTTGCGGAGCTGAACGACAGCCTTGAGAAACTGAGAACCGGATATGTCGACCTCTGGATGTTTCACTGGCCCAGTCGCGACGTGCCGCTGGACGAGACACTTGGAGCGCTCGCCGATGCCCGCACGGCGGGCAAGGTCCGGGTCATCGGTGTCGGGAACTTCACGATCCCCCTTATTCATGCGGCCGTTGAAACCCATGGGGCTTCCCTGTTCACCAACCAGTTCGAGAACCATCCGATGCTGCGCCAACCTGGTGTCGAGGCGGCAACGCATGGGTTTGGTGTCAGCGTGACGGCGCATTCGCCGCTGGGCCGCGGCAAGGTACCGGGAAACGCGGTGCTCGAACGGATCGGCGCGAAGTACGGCAAGTCCGCCGTGCAGGTCGCGATCCGTTGGCAACTGGATAAGCCCGACACACTGTTGGTGCCCAAGTCGACGCGCCAGGAGGGAATCGTCGAGAACCTGGATGTTTTCGATTTTACGCTCGACGATGCGGACCGGGCTGCTATCGAGACGCTGCCAAACGGTCTCAGGGGTTCGGACCCGTCTTTCGGGCCGGCCTGGGATCCGATCTGAGGAGGATCGAACATGACCGACCGACTGAAGGGCAAGGTGGCGCTGGTCACCGGTGCAGGATCAATCGGGCCCGGCTGGGGCAATGGCAAGGCCGCGGCTGTCCTGTTCGCACGCGAGGGGGCGAAGGTCCTGTGCGCCGACATCAATGGTGATGCCGCGCAGGAGACCGCCGATATCATCCAGGGCGAAGGCGGTGTCGCGAATGTCTTCACCGCGGACGTCACGGACGCCGGTCAGGTCCGCGACATGATAGCCGCGTGCCACGATGCCTGGGGTCGGATCGATGTGCTGCACAACAATGTGGGGATCGTCGCGCCGGGGGGTGCCGGGGAGCAATCTGAAGAGGATTGGGACAAGGTCGTCGCCACCAATCTCACTTCTATGTTCCTGACCTGCAAGCAGGTGATCCCGATCATGCAGGATCAGAACGGTGGCTCGATCATCAACCTCTCGTCGATCTCGAGCCTGCGCTACATGGGGATCAACTATGTCGCCTATCCGACGACCAAGGCGGCCATCAACCAGTTCACCAAGGTGACGGCCGGCCAATATGGCTCCTGGAACATCCGGGTGAATGCGATCCTGCCGGGCTTCAACCGCACCCCGATGGTCGATAACGCTGTGGTCGAGATGGTCCAGAAGGGCACGGATCCGGACATGACGCTGGACAAGTATTACGCCTGGCGCGAGGAAAAGATTCCCCTGCGCCGCTGGGGCGATGCCTGGGATATTGCCAACGCCGCGGTCTTCCTGGCATCGGACGAATCTTCCTACGTCACCGGACTTGAGCTTGTCGTCGATGGCGGCGCAACGTTGATGTTGGGCTAACCGCCCCGCCCCTCAGTCCTCGTAGTCCGTCAGTTCGTCCAGCGCCGGCTTCACCTCTTCCATGAACAGCTTGAGGTCGGCTATGACGCTCGCCTTGGGTTGCTGGGCGTAGTGATAGATCAGGATCACATACTCGGCCGGCAGGTGTTTCCATTGTTCGACGAAATGGTCGCGCACTTCGTTGGCCGAGCCGGGCACGAACAGGCCGGTCTCGATCATCGGGTCAACCAAGTCTTCGAGCGGCGTGTCCGGGTTGACGGAAATCTTCTCGCGAAATGCCAGTGGCAGGAAGTTCTCGTAGAAATGCTTGAAGATCATGCCGTCATAATCGGCCAAGGCCTGGCGGGCGTCGGCCATGGTGTCGGCGATGCGCGGCATACGGACGATCGCCTGGTTCTGGCCAAGCGCGAATTCATGACCCGCCGCGCGTGCGGCCTCGACATAGGCCGGCCCGTAGTTCGCGACCTTGTCCATGTGTGAGAAGTAGGCCGGGATGAAACCGTGTTTGCCGGCATACTCGACGGTCTCCTGACTGGCATTGGATGCCACGAAGACCGGTGGATGGGGGTTAGTATAGGGCGCA
>MDTE01167459.1_pt1 | contig 74258 bp, 66 predicted proteins | sample 811231 | NCBI WGS metagenome assembly MDTE01 (sample SAMN05326651, study PRJNA326480) | marine metagenome | isolation source: seawater | place: Indian Ocean: Red Sea | collected 2010
ATATTCTAGTATTATCCCGCCTCATTTAAAGTGAGGCGGGATTTTAATTGGTGAACTTAGAATGAAATTTTACTATACACCCATAATTGGCTTAATATTTATGATTCTTTCTAGTTGTAATGCCATAAATATATTTTCTGAAACAGAAGAAAATATTCTTGACAATAGCCTAGATTCGTCCTGGGCAAAGCAAGGCGATAGTATTTCAAATCAAAGAAATATAAGACAAAGCCCAAACTTAATGCTTTTATCGGAAAAATTTATACCAAACAAAGTTAGCTACTTTCATCATGAAGGAACTAGGTCATCTCAAACTTATCAATCTTTCCTTGGAAGCGGTGTCTTATCTGAAACGCTAAGGGTCTCAACAAAACGGCCCTCTGATATTCTAGAACTACCCGATATAAAAGATCACGCTTTATATTGGACAAAACTCTCTGGCAAGGCAATTAATTGGGGGAAAAAGCGTTATTACAATAGCAAATTCTCACCTGTGCACTTTAGAGCTGCGAGAGTTGGTTCGAAAAAAACTGTTTGTGTTTTCTTTAATATGCCTTATGACATATCAAAACGTGATCATTTTGAACGACCTAAAGAAGCTATTTTTGGCTATTTTTGTATCAAAGAAAAAAACATTGATCTTGCAAAAGTGAAAAATGTTTTTGATGGCTTCTCCTTCTCTGGAAAATCCGCCAGATCCTCAATTGGTCAGCTTTTTACAAAAGCTGAGGATATTAATAATCAAGCAGTAAAATATTATTCCCAAAATGTTCAATATATAAGTGTTAATAATCCTGCACTTAAAGATTTTCCTTTAAATTTAGTTCTAAGAATCGATATTACCGATAATGTCTTAAAAGCTGACTGAACAAAATAGATTTGATTAGGAAAGTTATGATGGCACATGAAGACCTAATATTAGAAAAGAAATCTTCGGTATGGTGGGTACGATTAAATAGACCTGGTCAACTAAACTCACTGAACAGATCTATATTAAATTCTTTCTCTGAAATTTTAGATAAATTCCAAAACGATACGACTATTAAATGCCTAGTTATCACTGGAAACGGAAGGGCTTTTTGTGCTGGTGCTGATCTAAAAGAATTCCAAGAGTCCGGCAAAAAGGAAGACAAAGACGGTCAACAATTCTTAGATAAACTGGGTTTTGTTTTTAATAAAATTAGAAACTGTCAAAAACCCATTATTTGTGGCCTAAATGGTATTACTATGGCTGGGGGGCTTGAGTTGGCAATGTGTTGCGATATAATTTTTGCTTCCGACAAAGCTAAAATTGGTGATGCCCACTCAAATTATGGAATCTTTCCAGGTGCTGGAGGCACAGCTGTCTTGCCTCAACGTATAGGTTCTCATAATGCAAAGTATATGCTTTTTTCAGGTAATGCTTTTTCTGCACATAGGTTATACGAAATGGGACTAGTTCAGGAAGTTATAGAAGATAAACAACTAGAAAATCGACTCTCTGAATTTGCCGACCTTCTGTCTAAAAAAAGTGCCTTAACTCTCTCTGCGATGAAAGAGATGGCAGACCTATCCATAAATACTCCAATAACCTCCTCTCTAAAAATTGAACTTGAACTAGCAAGAAGACACAGTCAGTCAAAAGACATGCAAGAAGGTCTCAAAGCCTTCTCCGAAAAACGAAATCCAAAATTTAAATAAATTCCACAAGAATGTTTACTTATAAGAAAACTAGCCAAAATTTCTATATGATTAGTTAGGGTTAAATACTTTTACCTTCTGATATCCGAAGAAAACCAAAATCATCAACTATCATTGACTGACCTGGATGAACTATTGTTGTGGAGGTTGCCTCTTCTATAATTATAGGACCATCAAGTTCGCATCCTGAGGGTAAACGATCTCTCAGATAAATTGCTGACTCATGCCTGCCGTCTTCTAGAAAATTTACCATTCTTTTTCCAGCATGTGCATCTTCTATAGACCTGCTAACATTTGATAATTTTTTGACCTCAGGTCTTGGAACTGAAGCTGTTGCGGCAAGCCGGTATGTAACAAACTCTACAGGTGTATCTATAAGTTTAAATGTATAAGTTTTTTCATGGGTTTTATGGAATGAGTCTAAGATAGAATCAACGGACGAACTATTAATATCTACTGGAACAGTAACAGAATGCTCTTGTCCCAGATATCTCAGGTCAATACCAAATTCAAAAGATATTGAAGTATTACCTATATCACTATCCGCACCGTAATGATCTGTAGCTTGTGACTTTAACTCATCAAGTATCAATTTTATCGTTTTATCACTCACATCTTCGGCTCTTTTTAAAACAGTTCTCATAAAATCGCGGCGTGGTTCAGTTGCCAACATACCCCAAGCCGAAAACAACCCTGGGTATAAAGGAACTATAATACCCTTTACCCCTAACTCACGACCAAGAGGTGCACCATGCATTGCACCACCACCCCCTCCAACAACTAATGAAAACTCTCTAGGGTCATGTCCACGCTGAATTGACACTAGCTTTAAAGCATTTATCATATTAGCCTCAGCAGTTCGAATAACTGCAACCGCTGCGTCTTCAATAGAATTATTAAGCCCATTAGCAATCTTCTGCATAGATGTTCTTGCTTTACCTATGTCAAGGTCAAATTGACCACTAGCGAAGTTTTTTGGGTTTATCACTCCTGTAATTAGCTTTGCATCAGTAACAGTTGGCTCATTCCCTCCAAGTCCATAACATGCTGGACCTGGATCTGCACCAGATGAAACTGGACCAACTTTCAACAAACCAGCTTTATCAAACCAAGCGATAGATCCCCCTCCTGCACCAATTTCAACAATATCAACAATTGGAACCCGAACAGGATAACCAAATTGTGTGCGGGTATATTCAAGACGATAATCGGTTGTGACCTTAGGCTTTCCATCTTCTATAGTAGTACATTTAGCAGTTGTACCACCAATATCTAAGTAAATTACTTGGGGCTCACCACACAACTCACCAACTATTGCCGCTCCATTACACCCTGCTGCCGGGCCTGACTCCATAAGTGTTATAGGGTGTTCCTTGGCCCAATCAAAACTGGTGGTTCCACCATTTGACTGCATAGCAGCATATGGTGGCCTTACATTCGATTTTTGTAACTCATTCTCCAAGCTACTAAAATATTTTTGAATAATTGGCTGAACATATGCATTAAGAACTGCCGTATTGGCACGCTCATATTCACGCCATTCTCTTGTTATTTCATAACTTGCAGTGATAGAAACATTGGGTAATTTTTTTCGTAAATATGTTGCAGTTTTTTCCTCATGCTCTGGGGCAGCATAACTATGCAAAAATTGGATCGCTATAGCCTCAACACCTTCCTCACGACAAACAGAAATTATAGAATCGAGGTCTTCCGTATTAAGGCCTACTAATTCTTCCCCAATTGAAGATACCCTCTCAGTCACCTCAAAACGTAAAAACCTAGGGACTATTGGTTCTTCTTTTTCAAAACGTAGATTATAGAGGTCAGGTCGGTTTCCCCGTTGAATCTCCAAAACATCCCTAAACCCAAATGTAGTTATTAGAGCAGTTTTAGCCCCTTTTCTTTCTGTTATTGCGTTAATAACAGTTGTACCGCCGTGAACAAAGAAATTTACATCAGTTGTGCTAACACCCGAAAGTTCAATTGTGTTTATTACCCCTCGAGTTAAATCAGAGGGCGTTGTAAGTGATTTTGCGGTACCCAGATTACCTGTTATCTCATCAAAAAATACTAAATCTGTAAATGTCCCACCAATATCAGAAGCTACCCGAACCATTTTAGCTGCCTACCTGATTTCTTAATCTAGTGGTTGCTTCCCGGTCAATTTGATTTCCATTTATAACTACACCATAAGCATTTCGAGCCTGTTCAACAGTAATATATTCAGCAATTACCTCACCTAAAACATCATCAATAGGTCGTTCAAAGGGATTACCATAACCTCCCCCTCCACCTGTAACCATTCGAATAACATCACCCTTTTTCATTTTTGTAGTAGGTGCACGAGATTTACGATTTGTTTCATTACCTGAGCTTAATTCAAAATAATTACATGATCCGTTTGACCCACCATTTTGAGCCCAAGGTTGTTCTATTGATCTTCCATAGCTTGCAGACAAAATCGTATCATCTGCGAGAATTTCATATTCTCTAATCGAACCATAACCTCCACGAAATTTTCCTGCACCAACACCACCTTCTATATTTAGAGCGTATTGGTTTACTTTAACAGGGAATTTTGCCTCCAAAAGCTCAATGGAATAATTGAAAGTATCGCCATTAGTAATAGCACTAGTAACACAGTTTCCATTACGCTCGTCTGTTGCTCCCCAACCAACCATACTTGGTTCAATCATAACCCAGGGTTCTTTTCTTGTATTATCATAGCCTCCCAACACAGTAACGCATAAGCTGTTTGCACTTCCCATACTAACTCTGTCAGGAGCTAACGGTGCCAGTGCTTTCCAGGCTAGTTCCGAAGCCTGACCAGTGCCCTCATAATACCATCCTACAGGTGCAGGTTTTGTAGCAGTAAAAACAGTCCCCTCAGGAGCAATAACCTTTAAAGGCCTGAACCAGCCCTCATTAGATGGAGCTTGTGGATCAACTATAGCTTTAAATACTGTTTTTACAGCAGATATTAAAGCAGCACGAGAACAATTAACTGGACCTTGCAATTGTTTGCATGAACCTGAGTAGTCAAAAACAATCTCATCTCCACTTATTTTTACCTCGACCTCAGTAGGAAATCTCTCATTACATATACCATCACCATCGACCCAATCTTTTGCACAATAAATTCCATCTGGTAGTGCACGCACCGCTTCTCGACTTACTCTTTCACTTGTTTCAAGAATATGCAAAAAAGTTTCTGCAACTGAGTCGTCGCCATATTTATTACAAAGCTCAAGACAGCGTTTTTCAGCTATACGGACTGAGGCTAAAGAAGCGTTTAAATCGCCTAATGCCATCGTTGGAAGGCGAACATTATGTTCAATCATCTCAAAGACTGCATCCTGACGCTCTCCAGCTTTATAGATATGAATCCCTGGAAAGCATATACCTTCTTGAAACACTTCCGTAGAATCAGCTGGCAGAGATCCGGGGGCCTTGCCACCGACATCAGTCCAGTGAGAAATTGATATAGCAAATGCAAACAATTTTTCTTCAACAAATACCGGTTTAATTACTCCAACATCATTATAATGAGTACCACCGATATATGGATTATTTAAAATAAATACATCTCCAGGTTGAATGTTCTTTCCAAATTTTTCCTTTATGGCATTAATTTGTATTGAGAACATGCCCGTAAAAACAGTGATTCCGTTTGTTTGGGCAACTAGTTCTCCATTCGGATCACAGAATCCACAAGCAAAATCTAGAACCTCGTATATTACCGGGCTCATACTACTTCTCATTAACACAAGGCCCATCTCATCTGCTATTGCAGTTAATTTACCTCGTATAATCTCACAAGTAACTATATCTGTTGTTACGATTTTGTCGGTGTAGGGCTCTTCATTTATAACCATTCACCAAACTCCCTTTCAGAATTAAGTTCTAAGTCGTCACTACAATTTTTCCTAACTGCTTATTTGATTCCATATAACGGTGTGCGTCTTGAATTTTATCAAGTGGAAATACACTATCTATTATAGGGTCTAATTCTCCTGACTCAATCTGCTCAACAATAAATTCCTTTGCAGGATTAAGCTTCTTTGAATCAAGAACAAAATCAAGAACCTGATAACCAATTATTGATAACGATCTTGCAAGCATTGGCATAAGGGGATAATTGGTATTTCCTGGATACAAGGCACCATACTCAAAAATTTTTCCGTGATTTGCCATAGAATTACAAATTAAGTTTAATGCTGGTCCTGCAATAGGGTCGAAGGCTAAGTCAGCCCCTCTCCCATTTGTAATTTTTTTAACTTCATCTATCAGATCCTCTTCTTCAGTAACTATTACATGCTGTGCACCAAGTTTGTATAGGGGAGGTTTCTTAATATTGTTTCTAGTTACTGCAATAACTTCAGCACCGAGAAGCGTTACCAATTGTATTGCAGCTATTCCAACGCTACTACTGGCTGCAGTAACAATTACAGTCTGACCAGACTTTAAATTCCCATAAGAAACCAAAGCCCCATATGCAGTTAAGTACTGCATCCAAATAGCTGCACCCTGAATCGGTGTTAAACAAGAAGGATATTTTGAAAGAATCTCAGCAGGCACAATAGCACTTTCTCCATACACACCTTGATTTGTTTGAGATAGAGAAAACGAAGGGATTGTTGATACGATATCCCCAACTTTCCAACAACTTACATCATCTCCAACTAGGTCAATAACTCCGGCAGCCTCATATCCGAGTCTTGAAGGAAATTTTGGTTTTTCATGATATATACCCTCTCTCAACATAACCTCGGCCCGATTAAGGCCAATCGCCTTAACATTAATCCTAACCTCATTTGGACCTGGATAAATATCTGAGACTTCGTCAACACACAGAACTTCCGGGCCACCAATCTTATGGAAGCGAACAATTCGAGACATTGCAAATACTACTTATTTTAATAAACATCATGATTTATTATCACTATACTCATAATTTAAAAAAACACATAAAAAGTTTAAACTTGAATATTTTATATTAATTCATTTGATTGTTATTTTTTTTTAAAAAATAATTTATCATCCTAAAAACTTAGAATTCAATTCCATAACAAGGTATAGACATGTCACATACTCCAACTGCAGTTGAAATTACTCAAGATATCGTTCGAATTGATACTAGAAACCCTCCAGGACGAGAGGTAGAGTGTGCAGAATACTTGGGTAATCTTTTGTCAGATGCTGGCATACAGGTTGACTCATATGAGTTTGCAAAGAATAGAACTAGTTTAATTGCCAGATTGAAAAGTAAAGGTACAAAGCCCCCCATATGCTTTGGTGGCCATATCGATGTAGTTCCATTGGGAACCAAAAAATGGTCCGTAGACCCTTTCGGAGCAGAAATTATTGATGGTAAGGTCTATGGTCGCGGCACTACAGATATGAAGGGTGGAATATCTGCATCTGTCCACGCCGCAATATCCGTCGCACCAGAAGTTGCAAAAGGTGAATCAGATGTTGTCCTTGCAATTTGTGCAGGGGAAGAAACAGGGTGTGAGGGTTCATTTTATCTAGGGGAAGTTGGTGCCCTTGGAGAAGCAGGAGCTGTAGTAATTTGCGAACCTACATCTAATTACCCCATTTTAGGGCATAAAGGTGCTCTATGGCTAAGAGTGGAGACAAAAGGGATTACAGCCCATGGATCCATGCCACAAGAAGGTGAAAATGCAATCTATAAAGCAGCAAGATCGGTTTCTAAACTTGAGGAATTCGACTTTAATGTTGCCCCACATGAGCTGCTAGGTAGTGCGACACTGAATGTTGGAATGATAACAGGCGGACAAAACCTTAACTCTGTTCCGGACCATAGTGAGTTCACCATAGATATTAGAACATTACCCGATCAAGATCGAGGAGCCCTTCTTGATGGTATAAAAGGTTATCTAGGTGAAGAAAATGAAGTGTTAAGTTTAGTAAACGTCAGTGGCGTTCATACTTCCCACACAAATCCTTGGGTGAAAGAAGTTTTTGGTTTGATGGGGAACATACTGGAAGAAAATATTGTTCCTCGAGGAGCACCTTATTTTACTGATGCATCTGCTCTAACACCAGCGTATGGAAATCCACCAACTATTATACTTGGCCCTGGAGAAATGGAAATGGCTCACCAAACAGACGAATATTGCCCTGTAAATCATATAGAAAAAGCATCAGAAATTTATCAATTATTAATCCGTCGGTGGTGTAATCTATAAAGAGGTGTAATCTATAAAGAAATGAATATAATTAAAAATCAAGCTTGACGAATAGGCTCTGGTCTTTTTGACTAAAAGTCTGTTAACTGAGTAAATTAACTAAACATGAAAATTTTGCTGGTGTTATATATGTATGTTATTCAATTCATCAGCATTGTTCTAATAGGGAGGGATTTTATGATTAAAAAATTATCTACCTTTGCAATAGGAATAGCTATTGCTTTAGGTATTACCATGTCCGGAAAGATAGACCAAGCATCAGCTTCTGCATTTAAGCTTGATGGTGAACCAAAGGTCGCAATGATTTACTTCAGTGAAGTAAATGACGGAGGTTGGACCCAAGCATTATATGAAGCTAGAGAACGTATGGAAGCTGAGTTAGGAATGGAGATTACTTGGGTAGAAAAAGTTCCTGAAGTCGCCTCCCAGTTTATCAACGCTGCTGAGCGGTTAATTAGACGAGGACATAATGTCATCATTGGAGGTGCTTTTGGTCACAGTGATGCAATCAAAACAATGTCTGAAAAACATCCAAATGTAGCATTTCTTAATCCTGCAGGTACTACAAACGGACCAAATTTAAATGGTTTTTATGGAAGAACCTACGAGAGTCAGTATTTATGCGGTATAGCTGCAGGCGGACTTACAAAAACTAATAAGATAGGCTTTGTAGCTGCTAATCCCTTTGGATTAGTTAACTGGACTGTAAATGCTTATCTTCTTGGAGCTAGACAAGTAAACCCTGATGTTACTCTTAATGTTGTATACACTGGTTCATGGAATGACCCAGTGAAAGAAAGATCTGCAGCACAAGCACTTGTAGAACAAGGTATTGATGTAATTGGTCAACACGTTGACACTCCAACACCACAAGTTGTTGCTCAGGAAAATGGCATCTTCGGTACAGGACACCACAGAGACATGCGCGAATTTGCTGATCAGGCTACTCAATGTTCATCAATTTGGGTCTGGGATAGGTACCTCGCACCAACAATCAAATCTATTGCTGCTGGTACTTGGAATCCAAGTGAACGACCTTATGGAGATTTTGTACATATAAGCAGTGGAGGAACTGACATATCCTGTTGCGGAGATAAGATCCCAGCTGATGTAGCTGCAAAAATTGAATCTGAAAGACAAGCCCTTCTCAATGGCAAACACGTCTTTGAAGGTCCAATATATGACCAAGAAGGAAATATTCGTGTTAAAGCAGGAGAAACCCCTGGTGACGGAGATCTATGGGGAATGGACTACCTTATACAGGGCGTTATAGGACAACTAAACTAGATGAGCTTGCCATCCTCTAATTCGAATATAGACCTAATTTAGTCATAGGTCCTCGACATGAGAAAGGCACTCGAATTTCAAGGCGTTCACAAGAGTTTTGGTCAAAACTCAGCTCTTGTGGACGCTTTCTTTTCTGCACATTGGGGAGAAGTGCATGCTCTACTAGGAGAAAATGGTGCGGGTAAATCAACATTAATGAACATAGCGTCTGGCCTTTATGCACCGGATAAAGGTTTGGTGAAAATATCTGATAAACCTGTAATTATTGATGGCCCACAGGCTGCTAATGATTTTGGTGTAGGAATGATTCATCAACACTTTAAATTAGTTGAAAATATGACAGTTCTTGAAAATATCGTTCTAGCACATGGTCAAGGTGGCTGGAGAAAAAGCTTGCAGAGAGTAAGAAAGCAAATATCTGACATAAGTAATGAAATAGGTTTTGATATAGACCCAGATGCTCAAGTAAATACACTTTCTGTTTCAGAACAGCAACGCACAGAAATAATTAAGGTTTTAATAGGTGGTGCAAAAATTCTAATTCTAGATGAACCCACAGCTGTTTTAACCGATGAAGAATCAACCGGTCTTTTAGACCAACTGCAAATTTTTGCTGAACAAGGTAAATGTATTATTCTAATAACTCATAAACTTCGTGAGGTTTTTAGTCACGCCAATCGGGTAACTGTTATGAGAGGCGGAAAAACTATCGACTCTGGACAATCACCTAAAAACCTTACTCCTGAGAAACTGTCTAAATTAATGGTTGGGGAACCGACGGAAATTTCTCGTATTTCATATTCTCCCCCAAAAGAAACAGTTTTAGAACTCAATGGAATATTTTCTAAAAGAGATAACGGTCATACTGCCTTAGACAATTTTAATCTGAAGCTTAATGCAGGACAAGTTTATGGTCTTGCAGGAGTAGGAGGAAATGGACAGACGGAGTTAGCTGAAATACTTATGGGTGTAAGATCTATGAATTCTGGAGAGTTTATTTTATCCGGAACACCCCTAACAAACCCCTCTCCCAGCAGGGTAAGAGCACTCGGCCTAACTTGTGTACCTGCTGAAAGATATATTTACGGTTTGGCTGGAGATTTATCATTAATGGATAATTGTGTTATTACACACCTAAAGTCTGGTCAATTTGGAACTTTTTTTTGGACTAACCGTCGTGCAATAAATAAAGAGACTAAACAGGCAATTATTGACAGTGAGATTCACGGTGCTGAACCAAGCACTCGTGCAAGGTTACTCTCTGGTGGTAACGCTCAAAAACTTGTTTTGGCAAGAGAATTAGCTGGCAGTGCAACTGTACTTCTAGCACATTCACCTACGCGTGGCCTTGATGTTCGAGCTTGTACAGCGGTGCATGAAGCATTAAGAAAATCTGCAAGTAATGGTACGGCTGTATTACTTCTTAGCGAAGATTTAGATGAAATCTTTGCTATTTCAGATCAAATTGGGGTTATCAACAATGGTAGATTAGTGGGTGAATTTAACTCACCCGCAGACCGAAGTAAAATAGGCCATCTAATGGTGAGTCATCATTAATAATATGATTAGTATTTCTTTAAATTTTATTCGACGCCGTCGCCTGACAATAGAAGTTCGTCAGAGAATCAGCCTAGGATTACATGTCTCAATATTGCTAGGTGCACTTTTCTTCGGAATTGGTGTGTGTATTGCAATTCTATTGGGACGCGGTGTTGAGCTAAGTTCAATTTATGAAGAGTTTATCGTCTTTACTTTTTTTGATTCAGCTGGAATTAGTTCTGTCATTGTAGAAAGTATTCCGCTAGTGCTGGTGGGTCTAGCAGCAGCTGTTGCATTTCGTGTTAACTTTTGGAACATTGGCATAGAGGGTCAGATGTTTATGGGGGCGATTGGTGCCAGCGTAGTAGCCCTGTTTGATATAGGACCTGAAATTCTTCGATTACCAATTATGTTCATTTTTGCAGCTATATTTGGCATCTTTTGGGCATCAGGGCCTGCAATACTTAAAGTTAGACTAAATGTTAATGAGGTAATCTCTACACTATTGCTTAATTATATAGCTTACTATTTTGTATTGAACCAACTTTTTGGCCCATGGAAAGATCCCCGAGATAAATTTCCACATGGAGAACAATATGATATCGCAGAACGCCTACCAGCCATTGGCTGGGAACAGGTGCATTACGGAGTAGCTGTAGCTGCATTCTCATTTATTGTAGTTTGGTGGATAATTGAGCGTAGTAGATTTGGTATTAGTTCTCGCTTTGTAGGCGTAAACCCTAAGATGGCTCTAGCTGTAGGCCTTCCAGTATCAACTATAGTTGCTGGATCAGCTATGGCTTCGGGCAGTATAGCAGGTGCTGCCGGATTCGTAATCGCAGCTGCAACTGAGTATCGCCTGACATTTACGATGGCTGCAGGATATGGCTTTTCTGGAATAGTTATAGCTTTTCTAGCAGGTAATAGACCTATCACAACTGTTATTGTTGCTTTTCTAATGGGAAGTTTATTTGTTGCTGGTGAAAGCATGAAAGTATTTTATAGCTTACCAGATGCTTTAGTTGGTTTAATTCAAGCAATCATCGTACTATCAGTGACAGCATCAGAATTTTTTGTTCGCTACAGACTCCGACTAGCATCTTTTGGGGATACCTAAATTATGGAATTTCTTACAAATTGGCTAGCATTTATGCCTGTTTTTGCTGCACCCTTAGTTTTGGCAGCTTTAGGTCTAATTATAAATGAAAGAGCTGGGATACTTAATTTAGGTGCAGAAGGAATAATGCTATGTGGTGCATTAATTGGTATTATATCCTACATAGAGCTTGGAGAAAGCTCAGCATTAGGTTTTATTTTCGGATCACTAGCTGGTGTAATATTAGGCTTCGTTTTTGGTTTTCTTGTAGTTGTTCTTCGTACTAACCAAGTTGTTACTGGTATTACATTCGTCATTCTTGGATCTGGCCTAACTGGACTGATGGGAATTCCGTGGGTTAACAAAGCAGTATCAGGAATAACCCCGATCTATATACCTCACCTCACAGATATACCAATTATTGGTCGTTTTCTATTTGGACAGGATATTCTAGTTTACGTTACTATAATTTTCGTAGTGTTTGTTTGGTTATTTCTGTATCGCACACGCACGGGTCTTGAGCTAAGAGCTGTAGGAGAAAATCCCCAAGCCGCAGATGCAAATGGAATCAACGTTGAGGCCTACCGACTATTAGCAGCTACCATTGGTGGAGCATTTATCGGACTTTCTGGGGCCTATCTTGCTCTTGCGATGGCTAAAATTTTTGTTCTAGATATGACACAGGGACGTGGGTGGATTGCAATAGCTTTAGTTATTTTTGCTCGCTGGATGCCATGGAGAGCAATAATTGGAGGAGCACTTTTTGGAGGTATTGAAGCCTTGATTCCACGCTTGAAGGCTACCGGTGTTCCTATACCACAATACTACCTTGAAATGGCTCCCTATCTTGCAACACTTGCAGTACTAATATATGCAGCTCTTCGCCTTAGATCAGGACAAGATGCTCCTAAGGCACTAGGGATTCCATACGTTCGAGAAGATCGTAAGTAAACGGTTAATCAAATGTTTTGAGAGCATTTTTTTGAACAATACTTTACTTGACTCCAAGTTTTTTTCCATTTCTTACGCCACGTAAATGGTCTTTTACATGCTAAACACACTTTCTGTGGTAAAACAAAATTTCTTATTCATAATGCTATGAAATTTTCAAACAAATTTAAAACCATAATATACATTATATAAATATCAAACCTAGACCACCTTCCCGTCACCAAGTTCACCAATAAATCTAATGCTATCTTCATATATATTGTTTTTCTTATCCTTACTCATGCGGTCATAATTCATATACATCATATTTACACGAAAGTTACTTTCTAGTTTTTCTCTGTTACGATCAAGAAAATTCCAGTAGAGATAATTGAATGGACATGCTTCAGGTCCAGCTTTTTTATGCACTTTGTAACTACAATTTTTACAATAATCAGACATTTTATTAATATAACTCCCACTTGCTGCGTATGGCTTACTTGCCAGAAAACCACCATCTGCAAAAAGAACCATACCTGAAACATTTGGAAGTTCTACCCATTCATATGCGTCTGCATAAACAGATAAAAACCAATCATTAACGTATTTTGGATCAACTCCGAACAATAATGCAAAATTACCAAGAACCATTAAACGTTGTATATGATGAGCATAAGCATTTTTTTTAGTATCTAAAATACATTGCTTTAAACAATTCATCTTAGTTTTTCCAGTCCAATAGAAATCAGGCAATTTGTGACTAACACCAAAAAAATTAAGCCGTTTATATTCGGGCATTTTCATCCAATAAATCCCCCGCATATATTCACGCCATCCAATAATCTGCCTTATAAAACCTTCAGCTGAATTTAGAGGAACTATTCCTGCAGCATATGCTTCTTCAACAGCTTTTACACATTCTAATGGCAATAACAATCCACAGTTAAGATAAAACCCTATATGCGAGTGATACATCCAAGGCTCACCTTCTATCATTGCATCCTGATAATCACCAAAGTTATGTAGTCTACTACTAACAAACATACTAAAAGACTCAAGTGCCTGTTCACGGGTTACTGCAAAATAAAATGGCTCTAGATCACCAAAGTGACTAGAAAATTCTTTATCAATTAATTTGAGCACTTCATGGGTCACTTCATCAACCTTAGCTGAATATGGTTCTGGAATTTTTAACTCACTTTTTGGAGACTTTCGATTTTGCACATCATAGTTCCATTGACCCCCAATAGGATTATTTCCACTCATAAGAATTGAGTATTTTTTTCGCATGTATCTATAAAAGTTTTCCATACGTAACGTTTTTTTGCCTTTAGACCATTCCAAAAATTCATCTGGTCTGCAGAGAAAACGCTGGTCTGTCCTGATTTCAATGTGAATACCAAAATCATTTTCCCACCTCTTAATCTCTTGTAGTAAGCGAAATTCACCAGGGTGGGTAACAATAACTTTACTAAGCCTGAATTTCTCAAGAATTCTTTGTACTTCAGTCCTAATTGACCCTGTATTATTAGGATCATTTAGTTTTGTATATTCAACTCTGTAACCTTTTTCTATTAAACTATTTGCAAAATGGCGCATAGCAGAGAAGAGAAAAGCAATCTTTTTCTTATGATGTTCAACATAAGTTGTTTCCTCTAAAACTTCACAAATAAGAACTATCCCTTGATTAGGTTCATATCCTGCTAAGCTTGAAATTGATTCTGATAGTTGATCTCCTAAGATTAAGTGTAAGCTTTTCATAACTAAAATTTTCTTAGTGTTTGGAATGATTCTAGAGCTAATGCACGTGACCTTTTTAAATCTATAATTGGAAAGGGATATGTTTTTCCTAATCTAACCTTGTTTTCTTGCAAAACACCCTCCGGTGTTTCCCAAGGGTTAAAAATATATTTGTCCGGAAGAGCAGCTATTTCTGGTATATATTTTCTTATATATTTTCCATCCGAATCAAATTTTATGCCCTGTGTTACAGGGTTGAAAATTCGAAAGTAAGGTGCAGCATCTGCACCACAACCTGCAATCCATTGCCAGCCGGCACTATTATTGGCTAAATCTGCATCAACTAAAGTATCCCAAAACCAACGCTCTCCATGATGCCAATGAATTAGAAGGTTCTTGACTAAGAAAGAGCCTACGACCATTCTAGATCTATTATGCATATATCCTGTATTCCATAATTGGCGCATACCAGCATCAACCATTGGAACTCCAGTATTACCCGTTTGCCATGCTCTCAAACTTTCTTGATTTTCTACCCAGGGAAAAGCGTCAAATCTTCGCTGAAGATTTCTTATAGGCAATTCAGGATTATAGTATAATTGACTATATGAAAACTCTCGCCATCCGAGCTCACTACAAAAATGATCAATATTTTTATTATTCCCAGCATTAAGCATGGCATGCCAAACTTGGTTAGGAGAGATTTCTCCAAAATGTAGGTGGGGGGAAAGACCCGAAACATTCTGTTTAGATGGAAAATTACGTCCATCCTTATAAGATAAAAGACCCTTAACTATAAATTCATCGAGTTTTTTATTAGCACCATCTTCACCTATTTTCCAATGTTGACTAAGCTTCAAATGCCATATGTTCTTAGGAAGGAGGCTAAGACCTTGAATGCCAATATCCCCCTTTTTATCTCTCAGAAGCTTTGTTTTTTCAGGAATTGATTGAGGTTTTCTTGGTGATTCTGCCTGTAAACAACCTTTACGATAAAATGGAGTGAACACCCTATATGGGGTTCCATCTTTTTTTTTAATAGTCCAAGGCTCCCACAATAAGGATCCATTAGTAGTTTGTATATATATACCCTGAGCCTTGAAAAATTCTTTGATTTTTTTATCTCGATTAATACGCCATGGCTCATAGCAACGGTTCCAAACTATTGCCCTAACGTCAAACCTCCTCATTATATCTTTAAATATATCTAATGGATTTCCTTGATATACTGAAAGCTTACCTTTGAGTGATTTGTTAAGAGAACACAGTGAATGATGTAACCACCAACGACTTGCCTCACCCATTGCATATCCTCCGGCGTTTACTTCATCAAGAATATATATAGGGAGGACACCACACATATTCCCGGCTTCGGCAAACGCTGGATTATCACTAAGCCTTAAATCTTGACGAAACCAATGAATAGCTATTTTTGTATCCATAAAATTAAACCATGAGGAATTTTAATTCTTACAGATATTAGAGTTAAGGTGCCTTTACCTTTATGCAAGTATTAGAGACATTTATATACTCAGTATTTTTGCATACATGTTTTGTTTATATTTTAAAGATACAAGCGTTCCGAGTCTTATAAGGCTGTAAATTATTTATAAAACCAGTAATTTTGATTATAGGGCATTGCCCCTGAACCAATTACTCAGCTCCTCTGCTAACTGTTTCTCAAAATTATTTTTTCTCGAAAGTATGCATTCCAAAACAATTACAAACGCCATCTGCTTTCCAGAAGCGATATAACTAAAGGCTGCCTTATAGTTTTAGAATGATTCTTAAAAGTGTTCATGGGGTCAAATGGCGGAGAGAGCGGGATTCGAACCCGCGGTACGGCTTACACCGCACAATGAGTTAGCAACCCACCGCCTTCAGCCACTCGGCCACCTCTCCTACACTTTATTGCCCAAGAATTACAATTAAGATCTTGAAAATATTTCTAAGACTGGACACATTTGTTATGTGCCACCCTTTTACATGAATTGCAATATCACTTTTTAAGCAAATTTTTCTTTGATTTATAAAATAATGTTTAACCGCTAAAATTGTTTACTAATCTAAACTATATTATTACAAAAACTCAATCACTCCATGGAAATGTATGCCATTTTTTATTGTAAAGGCAAAGTATGATATCAAAAACTATATAGCCTCCTACCCCAAAAATTAGGTAACCATATCCAATTGCATCACCTCGATGTATGATCACAACACCAAAAACGATGATACCTAAAGCTAGGGAAAATATTACCCAATGTAAGAAATACATTAGTCTCTCAACCATATTAAATTCCCATCTTTTTAAAGTGAGTCAACACCAGCAAAACACTTACAATATGAATAATGTTAGCGTGACATTTAGTGAAGTCAAATGTCAGAAATAGCGTATTCATACTGTTAATTACAATAGAAATAATGGATTAAATCCGAGAATATAATGTCAAACGAAAAGAATTCATTATAATTTATTTAAATTAAGGTTTAGATCTTTGCAACCATCTGGATCTACAGCCATGATAGATACTTCCTCACTGACCAAACCCTTCGTAATTTTTTTGAGTTCTGTAAAAGTAGTGGCAAAAACACAATGAGGATGTCCAGCTGCTGCATAAAGAGTTCTGAATCTTTTCAGACTACCATCAATCACTACTGGAATATTTGTTAGATGCCCTATAGGGGCAACTCCCCCAATAGAAAAACCTGTAACAGATCTCACAGTTTTTGCGTCCAATCGTATTATCTTACCCTCAATTTCAAAAACTTTATTAAGGTTTTCCATGTCACATAACATGTCACCAGCAATCAAAGTCATCACGGGTTCTGAATCAATTGAGAATAATAATGACTTTACTATACTTCCTAGCTCAGTACCAATACTAGAAGCAGCATCATTAGCACTACGAGCTGTATCCTGTAGCTCAATAATTCTAGATTCAGATCCAGATTGTCTCAGAGATGATTCAACTCTTTTTACAGCAGGGTTTTCTAATATCGTCATATGTTATTAGTAAACAAGGGTGAATAGAAAAGACCTAATCACCTATTTATACCTCTCTCAAATTGTTTATCACCGAACATGATTGACCTTTGGTCTTCAGTAAAATCACCAGGATTCTTTCTCAAATCTTTCAAAACATCTAAACCCCTTTGAACTCCCGGCCTCTTCTCTATCTCTAAATACCAACGTTTAAGATTTGGAAAGGTCTCAAGATCTTGGCCTTGACGTTCATAACCACGAATCCAAGGATAAATTGCCATATCTGCTATTGAATAATCTCCAGCAATAAATTCTTGTTTAGATAAACATTTATCAATTACACCATAGATACGTGAGGCTTCCTTGGTATATCTATCAATTGCATATTGTATTTTTTCAGGTGCATAAACACGAAAATGGTGATTTTGTCCCAACATTGGACCTACATGTGCCATTTGAAAAAACAACCACTGTAGAACCTCCATTCTCCCTCTTTTATCAGATGGAATAAATTTATCTTCTTGTTCAGCATAATGAAGTAAAATGGCACCAGACTCAAAAATTGAGATTGACTCTCCATTGGGACCATTAGAATCAATTATAGCAGGCATTTTATTATTGGGAGCTATTTTTAAGAAATCAGGCTCAAATTGATCACCATTTAGTATATTTACAGGAACAATTTTATATTCCAGTCCTAATTCCTCAAAGAGAATAGTTATTTTCCATCCATTTGGTGTTGGCCAATAGTAAAGATCAATCATGTGTGACCCCATTTTAAAAGTTATTGTTAAACAAACTAACTAATATAGTTTCTTCCTTGATTGGATATTATTCTTCAAAGGTCTGGTTATATGTTTTCCTTAATTTAGTCTTTTCAACTTTTCCCATAACATTACGTGGAATGTCTGGTACAAAAAATACTGCTTTTGGAACCTTGTAAGATGCGAGAACCTTTTTCAATAAAACAATTACATCTTGTTCTGTGATTAGATTCTTTTCTTTATCATATGTAACAATAGCAACAACAGCTTCTCCAAAATCCTTGTGAGGGACACCTATAACTGCAGATTCCTGAATCCCATTAATCTCGTCAAGACAACTTTCAATTTCCTTCGGATATACATTATATCCACCTGAAATGATTAGGTCCTTAGCTCTACCAACAATAAAAAGATATCCCTTATCATCGAGATATCCTAAATCTCCTGTTCGAAAAAAATTATCTTCACAAAATTCTTCCAAGGTTTTATCTGGTTTTTTCCAATAACCGTTAAATACATTAGGACCTCTTACATGTATATCACCGGTTTCATTAACACCTAAAATTTTTTCCTCTTGATTTACAACTCTCACCTCAATTCCAGGCAGAGCTGGGCCTACGCTACCAGGAATTCTAATTCCTTTTAACGGGTTTGATGTATTCATTGCTGTCTCTGTCATACCATATCTCTCAAGAATTTCATGGCCAGTACGTTGGGAAAATTCACGATGTGTCTCAGCTAGTAGTGGTGCTGAACCCGAAACAAAAAGCCTCATATTTTGAGACAAATTTCTTGTGAATTTTTCATTAGCTAATAATCTTGTATAGAAAGTAGGGACACCCATCATTACAGAGGTTTTTGGTATCAATCGACATACTTCATCTACTTCAAACTTTGGTAGAAAAATCATTCCTGTTCCATTTACTAGAACTGTATTTATAGCCACAAAAAGCCCATGTGCGTGAAATATGGGAAGAACATGTAGAAGGGTATCATCTGATGTAAAACCCCATGCATCTCTTAAAGTTATTGCATTTGAGCCTAGATTTGAATGGGTTAACATTGCACCTTTTGGCTGACCAGTAGTACCACTGGTATACAATATGCAAGCAATATCCGTCCCATCTCCCGGAACAGTCACAAATGTCTCAGGATAACTTTCGGCATACTTCGTAAAACTACCATTACCATTGATATCCATAGTATATAGATGAGCATCAGGATGATGCTCCGTTAGTTGATAGTTAATTATTGGTGATTTAGGATCACAAATAACAACTTTTGGATCAGAATCACTAATAAAGTATTCAAGCTCGCTTTGAGTATATGCCGTATTTAAAGGCACAAAAATAGCACCCGTTTTAAGACATGCCAGGTAAAGAAAAACAACTTCGGGCGATTTATTTGTCTGGACTATTACCCTATCCCCTATTGTAACTCCCAAAGAATCTAATGCATTGGAAAATATACCTGTCATTTTTTTCATATAACCATAAGTCAAAATCCCTCCATCGGGCTTTTCAATAAATGGCCTATTTAAAATAGGGAAATTCTGCTCAAAGAGGTCATATAGGTTCTGATTCCAAATTTTTTCTGTCACCTTATTAACCCCTTTTGGATTTATTTTATGTAGCTGATCTTGAATTAAGGAAATAATTAAATTCTTGATTCTTTGAAATATTACTTACGTTCTTCATAAGCGGGCTGTAATTCTTGAATCATACTTTCAAGTCCGTTTAGAGCAGCTTCTAGCATCTCTTTTCCTGTTTCAGCACTAGCTTCGTGTGGATCTCCAAAAATTGATGCATGATTGGTATCTGGAGTTGGTCGGCGTCTATATGTGCGGGATGGTATTACAGGTGCAACTAGATCCCACCCAACAAGTGGTGCATAAACTCCTTCTAAGCGATCCATATGAACCAAATCAGGACGTGTGGCTAGCTGAAAAGACGTCTCAAACTCTCCTCCATGCCCCATACCTCCTACACCTGACCTACGTAGTTCATGTATCTTTTGTGCTCCAGGTTCCCAATAACTTACAGCTGTAACCATAAAGTCATATTCTTGATCATGATCATCAATTAAACGACGAGCGACTGCATCATTAGAGGTGCCATTTGGTCTGTTTCCATTTAAAAACAATAGGTGCTTAAAACCTTGTTTTATTAATGCTGAACCTACCTCATAAACTACTTCTTGATATATTGGAATTGAAAGTGAGATTGTACCCGGGAAATGTTCGAATGTCTTTGATATTCCATAGGCCAAAGGGGGAGCCACGACTGCTTTAACTCTCTTTGCAAGTTCAATAGCCATCCACTCTGCCTGATGAGTATCTGTGTCTGTTGGCATATGAGGTCCATGTGCCTCTGTGGCACCAGTTGGAACAATCACCATTTTCTCTTCTGCAATAGCGTCCTTAACTTCATCCCAAGTCATATGTGACATTTCTACTTTCATACTGCCCTCATAAATTTAATTGGCTTAATAAGTTAACGTTAAATAATCAACAACTGGTGCTTTCTTATTAGAATCATTATAATCATATAATTATTCTTTAAAATATCCTGACCTAAATAAACAGGAGAAACTTTCTTTAATTAGGAAAACCTTATGCCTGACATCACTCAAAAATTTGAAATCAACCAGCCAGCTGAAGATGTATGGAAATTTCTTCAAAGTGTTCCCGAGGTTGTTGATTGTATACCTGGATTTTCCTTAACGGGACAAGAAGGAGATAAAAAATATTTTGGTAAAGTTTCTATACGCTTAGGGCCAATAGTAAGTGCTTTTGAGGGCGAAGCGACTATAGTTGAAACAAATATTGAAGAACGCACCTCCAAGATTGAAGGACAGGGACTAGATAAGCAGGGTGGAAGCCGTGCAAGTGCTACAGTCACTTATACAGTTAAAGAAAAAAATGATATTACAATTGTTGATATATATGCAGAAATGAAATTAACAGGCTCTCTTGCACAAATGGGTCGAACTGGAATTGTTCAAGATGTAGCTGATCAACTTACAAAAGAATTTTCTGTAAACTTAAACCAAAAACTTATCTCTGCAGATTCTAAACAAACAGATGGCATAAAAGAAACAACAGATAGTGGATCTCTAGGACGTGAGAATTTTCATCCCAAAGATTCTGTTAATAACTCAAAAGGCACTGAAATAAATGCAACAAAATTATTGTTAAAAATACTTTTCAGAAAATTACTGAGCTCATTTGGTTTTAAAAATAACCTCTAATCTACTCATTATAATTTACTATTAAAATCACCACCTGATTCTTGCAATGCTTCATATATACTATTCGGTGATAATGGAACATGATGAAGCCTTTTTATGCCAAAAGGCTTTAAAGCATCTTCTATAGCAGATGCAATTACTGGGGCTACAGGTATTGTTCCTGCTTCTCCAACCCCTTTTACTCCAAGTGGGTTAAGGGGAGATGGAGTTTCAATATGATGAAGTTCTATTTGTGGGACCTCAGTTGCATAAGGCACCAGAAAGTCCATAAAATTTGCATTTCTTGGGTTGCCCTCAGAGTCAAACTCGACTCGCTCATAAAAAGCTCCTCCCATACCCTGTGCCACACCACCCATAACCTGTCCTTCTACAATAGTAGGGTTGATCATGTTCCCACAATCGTGCACACATATATATCGCTTGATGTCTATAGAGCATAAACCTGGATCTACCTCTACAATTGCAGCATGAACCCCATATGCCCATGTAGCATGAGGAGGGGCATAATAAGCTGTTGTTTCTACTCCTGGGGCTCTTCCATCACCAAGAGCAGGCTCATCACTGCGTGCTGCTGGTGCAAACTGTGTGGCTGCTTGTGCAGCTTCATTAAATGCATATCTGAGTGGATTACAAGCAGTAGCGACTGCAGCTAAACTTACTGAAACATCAGACCCTCTTACTCTAACTTCTCCGCCTCCCAACTCTAAATCATCTACGGATGCCTCTAACATATTTCCTGCAGCATCTAACACTATTTTTCTTGCTTTTTGTGCTGCCAAGTGTATTGCATTGCCACTTACAACTGCCGCACGACTTGCATATGTCGCAACTCCCCAATCAAAGGCTCCTGTATCTCCCTCAACCAGAATAACGTCTTCGGGGGATACACCAAGTTGGTCTGCAACAATTTGCGCGAATACTGTCTCATGACCCTGCCCTTGCGTGGTCAGACCTGTATTCACATATACTTTTCCTGTAATAGGATGAACTTTAATGTGCCCACCCTCATAAGGGCCAATTCCAGTTGCTTCAACATAAAAACTGAGGCCAAGGCCAAGATATTTTCCCTCTTGAGCAGCAGCTTTTTGTTGAGTGTTAAATTCATCTAGATTGATTTTCTCGATTATCATATCGAGAGCCTTAGCATATTGACCGCTATCATAAATTACTGCTAAACCGTCTGCAAACAGAAGGTTTGGTCGTTCATAAGGAAACTCATCCTCGCTAATTAAGTTGCGTCTTCTAACTTCAAAACGGTCTAGCCCAAGTTCGTCGGCTAGCTGATCCATTGCACGTTCAATTGCAAAACAGGCGTGAGGCCTTCCACAGCCTCTATAAGGTGTGACTGGCACGATAGGAGTATAAATCGCCTTATATTCAACTCTCGAATTGGGTATTCTGTATGGACCCAGAATTCCCGTCGATGCAACTTGAGCAACAGCAATGCCATATGGGATAAAAGCTCCCGTATCATGAAGAAAGTTGTCCTTAAGACCCAATACTACTCCATCTTTAGTTGCAGCAAGCTCCACATCATGTATTTGTGTTCGTTCCTGTGTAGAGCCTAAAAAATTTTCTGTACGATCTTCGATATATTTTACTGGACGATCTAAGTCCATTGCAGCAAAGGGAACTAATAACTCATCTGGATAAAAGAGTAAGACTTTTTGACCAAACCCTCCGCCTACATCAGGAGCAATAACACGAACTTTATCTTCATCAAGATTAAAAATTGAAGCAATACCACCACGAACTGAGATTGGTGCTTGCGTGCCATCCCAAACTGTTAGTTCTCCACTCACTGCGTCAAATCTTGCTGCGACAGCCCGACACTCCATAGGAGCTGCTGTAGATCTATCTACTCGGACTTTTAATTTGGTATAATGCTCTGCCTCCTGAAAAGCCTTATCTGGATTACCACTAACTTGTATACAATGGGCAGCAACATTGTTTGGAACATCGGGGTGTACGAGAGGTGCGTCATCAAGAACCGCTTCCTCTATTTCAATTGAACAATTAAAAGGATCTGAATATTCAACATCAACTAACCTCGCAGCATCCTCGGCCACATAACGGTCAATAGCGACAACCATGACTACAGTTTGTCCAACGTAAAAGACATCGTCATGTGCCAGGGGCCTTTGGGTTTTGGGACTGTGTAGAGCTGGATGAGGAATTAATAGTGGCATTTCAACATCTAGATTACCTATATCCTTGTATGTATATACCTTAATTACCCCAGGATGTTCTTTAGCTATGGATGTATCTATTGAAATAATTTGTGCACGTGCAAATGGGCTTCTAACAAACGCTACGTGCAGTGCACCAGATAGAGGAATATCATCAACATAACGTCCCCCTCCCGTAAGTAGTCTTTCGTCATTATTACGCTGTACTCTTTCACCAAATATTCTCGTTGACATATTTAACTTACCTACTTATTTCTGGTTATTTGTTCTGCTGCTTGCCTAACAGCACTGACTATATTCTGATACCCTGTACACCTACATAAATTTCCAGATAGCATTACTCTTATGCCATCATCTGATAGATCAATATCACCCTTTGTCTGTTCTAATTGACTGACAATAGACATCAAAAAACCTGGTGTACAAAAACCACATTGGAGTGCATGACATTTTTTGAAAGCTTCCTGAAGAGGGTGGAGACTCCCATCTTCGTTTTGCAAACTTTCAACTGTTCTAATATCAGCCCCATCAACTTGGACTGCAAATGTTAGACAAGATCGAGCAGGAGACCCATCAATAATTACTGTGCAACAACCACATACACCATGCTCACATCCTACATGAGTGCCAGTTAGCCCCAACTCATGTCGTAAAAAATCAGCTAATAAACGTCTTGGAGAAACCTCACGAGTTATTTCCTGATTATTAACTTTTAAAGTAATCGAATATAATGGATCACTTGAGTTTTCTGGATAAGCCTTGCGAATTTCGGATTTTTTCATTTTTACCAACCCTTACCAGCGCGAGATTTAGCTTGTATAATTGCTCGTTGAAGAAGAGTTGCTAGAACATGTCTTCTAAACTCGTTAGATGCATGGGTATCATCTGCTGTAGTAACTAGATCTTTTGCTGCCAAGGCTGCATCTTTTATCGAATTTACATCAAGACTTGTGCCCTTTAGAAGAGTCTCTGACTCCTCCAATCTTACAGCTCTTTGTGCTATGCCACAGGCGGCTAAGGAAATAGATGTGCATTCACCTGTACTAGCAAGATTAAGTATTACCGCAACCCCAGCAATTGCATAATCACCATGACGACGCGTGAATTCCTGAAAAGCCCACCCTGAATCACTCTTCAGACTAGGAATTCTTACTTCTGTTATAATTTCATCATGAGATAATGTTGTCGTCATATGAAATTTAAATAATGAATTTGCTTCAACAATTCTTGACCCAGAAGCACTTTGCACAACTACTGAACCCCCAGATGCTATCAACAAAGCTGGCAATTCGGCTGCTGCATCAGCATGAGCTAAACTGCCTACAACTGTTCCGCGTGAACGTATTGGGACATGAGCAACATGCTCTAATGTTTCTCTTACTAAAGGATTTGCTTTATATATTGAATTATTTAACTCAACAGCTCGTTGCCTAACCATGGCACCGATAATTATCTGATCATCTTCAACAGATAAATTTTTTAATGATTCAATCCTGCTTATATCAATTAAAACTGTTGGATTTGCAATACGAAAATTCATGGTTGGGATTAAACTTTGCCCCCCAGCAAGCACAGCCGAATAGTCATGAGCTGATCTAGCTGCAATAGCTTCTTCTAATGTATTAGGTCTTAGATATTCAAACAGCGGTGGCTTCATCTTCACTCACACCAGTTTCGGCATCCCAATCAACATCAGGGTCAATCCAGCCATCAGGCCATTTGATACCTTCAGATTCTGAAATTTTATTGAAATACTGACCCCTATCAAACATTGGCAGTTTACCTCGTTCATTTCTTAATCTCGCACGAAGTGCCTGCGTTTTTTGCTCGTCGACCACATAGCCTTTCTCTGTATCCTTCAATACAACTCCATATTGATTCTTTGCTGCTTCTAATGAGACTAAACCACACTCAACGTCGTAACAAACCATTCCAGTTTCTCGATTCAGTGCGTCTCCCCATCCACCTCCTCCTGTAGTGACAATATGAACAATTGATCCAGAAGAAACCTCTATATTATCGGCCATTCCTGGAACTGTTTCTTCATTGCCAGACTTATGCTGTATTTCTATTCCGTAAGTTTTCCCAGCCTTACCTCCATTTACACCATACGTATTAAGAAGAGCACGATCAGCGTTAGACAAAAGACGAGCATCTTCTAATAAACGAATACGTTTATCATATCCAAACCCTCCACGCCTATAGCCTGCTCCACCAGAGTCTATTGCAAGGCCAAGTTTTTCAACTTGTACTGGATAGCGCTGCTCAGAAAATTCTGCTGGAAGATTACGAGAATTTGGGACAATATGAACGACATCACTACCATCTGCCCAAGGGCGTCCAGGACCACCTCCTCCTAAAACTTCCCTGAAAAGAAAGAAGTCTTCAGCGTTTTTACCACCATGCAAACCCCAAATTCTTATTGTTTCATGGTCTGCGGGCATTTGTCCGCCCGTTGCCTTTGATAAACAGGCTGCAAAAATACCCAGTGAACGTAATAAAATGAAAAACCTTAGACCCGTTGGCTTACCAAAAGTTGGAGTGACTAAAGTTCCCTTTTCCGGAAACTTAACATCAATCACATCAAGAACACCTTCATTCATATCAATTTCAGCTGCTCTATCAGGCGAGCTTGCTAAAGAACGAAGAACTGGAGCCATCCACTTGCGTGCGAATTTTCCATCTGCATAATCAATAGGCCAATTAATAGGTCCTTTTGCCTCTGGGTCTGTCCCACTAAAATCTAGTAGTATTCCATCTGGTGTTTTAGTCATTGTCAAACGCATTGCGTGCAACTTAGGAGCCTCTACACCATCACACTCAATGTAGTCTTCCCAGTGATAAACTCCATCTTTTATTTTTGGCAGTAGTTCCTCTCTAATTGTTCGGGTACAATTTTCTATAATCATGTCAAATGCTGCTTCCAGAGCATCCACACCATAACGCCCGGCCATCTCAGTTATTCTATTCAAACCTAGACGAGCGGCTCCTATTTCTGCATCAATGTCACCTTTTAAATGCTCTGATAACCTTGAATTACGAGCTATGATCTCATAAGCGGCTTTATTTATATTGCCACGCTCATATAGCTTTATTGGTGGAACTACTAAACCCTCTGTCCACATATCTGTTGCCTTTACAGGCATACTTCCAGGAACAGCACCACCTACATCATCATGATGGCCAAAAACTTGACTGAAACCAATTAACCTTTTCTCATAAAAAATTGGAATTGTAGTGCACAAATCTGGTATATGCCCTATACCACCACAACTATTGTATGGATCATTCCAAAAAAATACATCGCCTTCGTTAATGTTTTCCTCGCCAAAATACTCAAAAATTGGTTCAACTAAAGCTGAATAAGATCTACCAGTTAATTTTCTACCACGAGCATCAAAAAGAGCAACTCTATAATCGTGTTGGTCTCTAATCATAGGTGAACGAGAAGTTCTCTCAACAGCTGCCTCAATTTCCAATTCTGCTGATCTAACTGTTCCGGCTATCACCTCTAGTTCAACCGGCCCTATTGTTGCCTTAGCGTCAAACACCATCATGATATCCTTTCAAGTATTAAATTCCCGAATTCATCTTTAAAAACTAACCATTTTTGTGGGACAACTACTGTTGATCCATATTCCTCAAATATCGCTGGACCTTCAACTTTGTACCCTGTTGGAAAATCGGCCCTTTTATAAATTGGACATTCAAGCCAACCATGGTCTCTCCAAAAAACTTGCCTTAAAGAGTCAATTTCTAATTTATCTGAGGTATTGTTAATTTTGGAAACTTCGGGTCTATGTGCCCGCCCAACAGCTTGCACACGAAGGTTTACAAGCTCCACATCTTGCTGATCTCGATATTGAAACCCAAATGTTTTTTCATGAACATTATGAAATTCATCCCAAATATATAAAACTGCATCCTCTTTTGATAGACCTTGGGGCACCTTTACTGGAACCTCATGCCCTTCCCCAACATATCTCATATCTGCAGAATAATGTGACTCAATGGCTTTTTCCTCAACACCTTCACGGCTTATCTCTTCTCTTCCCAGAGATTCCAGGTCAGACCATACTTTTAGTAATTCAGCGTGATTAGAGCTGGTCTGTCGTCTTACAATAGTTCTAATATAATCACGCTTAATATCTGACACATGCAGACCAAATGCTGATAAATTTCCAGGATTAGGAGGGGAAAGCACAGTTGTGATATTTAAGAAATCTGCGACTTCTGCCGCAAATAAACCACCCGCTCCACCAAAAGCAACTAAAGCATAGAGGCCGGGGTCACGACCTTTAAGAACTGAAACTTGACGTATACCGTTAACTTGATTAGCTGCTGCAATCTCAAATACGCCTGCTGCAGCTTCTTCTGCAGAAATATTAAAAGAAGATCCTAAATCTGCAAATGCACTTCGTGCACCATCTATATCCAATGCCAGTTCTCCACCAACCAAAGCATTTGGAAGTCGTCCTAGCACAAGTGCAGCATCAGTAACAGTAGGTTTCTTTCCCCCACGACTATAACAGATTGGACCTGGGTCTGCTCCTGCACTCTTTGGGCCAACTTTTAGATTTCCATAATCATCTATCCAAGCAAGCGAGCCACCCCCTGTTCCGACAGTAGCAATATCCAACATTGGAGTTTTAACGGGATAGTGTTCAATTAAAGAGTGAGTTGTGAGCTGTGGATTGAGATCCTCAACTAGGGATACATCTGTAGATGTTCCTCCAACATCAAGAGTTAATACATCTTTATGTCCTGCCAAATTTGACATATATGTTGCCCCCAAAACCCCTGCAGCTGGACCTGACAGAAGCATAGTGACTGGCTTTTGTCCGGCAGCCTCTGCACTTACTACACCCCCATTAGACTGCATAATTAAAAATGGAGCATCTCCAGCTTGTGCTCTTAGTTGATCTTCAGCATGACGTAAATATGTTTTACAGTAAGGTTTTACCATTACGTCTATTAAAGTAGTCATCGCACGTTCATATTCTCTATATTCGGGCAAAACAACAGAAGATAGAGAAATAAAAATATCTGGAAATCTATCAATTAGTATTTGACCAACCCGTTTTTCGTGTTCGTCATTAGCATACGAATGCAACAGACAAACACCTATACACTTAACACCGCGACTCACTAATTTTTCTGCAGCCTTTATTAAAGTATCTTCATCAAGAGGCTCTATTTCCTTCCCCTGAAAATCAATCCTTCCAGGCACTTCCTGCACAAGATGTAATGGAACCAATCTAGGAGGCTTTACCCAAAAATATGAATTACCATATCCATCAGGTACAGATTGTCGGGCAATCTCAATTATATGCCTAAAACCATGCGTAACTAATAGGCCAAGACCCTCAAATTTATGTTCCAGAACAGCGTTAGTTGCTGTAGTTGACCCATGTAAGAGCTGATTTATATCTGATTCAGGAAAACCTGCCCGATCAACTGCTTTTCGCATTCCAGTGAGCAAACCAATTGATGGGTCATCCGGTGTGCTAGGAGTTTTTACTGCCCATTGCTCTCCTGTTTGGTCATTTATAGCAACAACATCTGTAAATGTACCGCCTGTATCAATGGCAATTCGTAAAGGCATAATTAACTTGTGACAGCATCTTAAAACATGTCACCCCTTCAGTAGTTTAAATATAAAAAAAGGATTTAGAAAATAATATAAAACTATAGGTTTAACCCCAGTCTAAAATTCAATGTTAGGAATAAAGAATATTTACACTTCTTGATAGTTTAGTGTCAACGTATCCTTATATTTTATTGTTCATCGAGGAAAAGATCCTCCGTTTATACTTACTGAGGAACCAGTAAGATGTCTGGCTTTTCCAGAAGCCATAAAGACTGCAACATTTGCCACCTCTCTTGGGGGAACCATCTCACCTAACGGTAAATCCTTTAGAACATAATCCCAGCCCACTTTTTCAGCACCCTCTCTGGCCATTTCAGTGTCTACCCATCCAGGAGCAATAGAATAACAAGTAATTCCATCACCACCATATCCTCTAGAAATAGTGCTTGTGAGTGCCGTTTGTCCACCTTTTGATGCAGCATAGTGCATATGGAAATGTGTATCTCCTCTAAATGCAGCTCGACTTGTAATATTTATAATGGTTCCTCCACCACATTCCCGATATGCAAGAATTGCCAAACGTGATAGATGAGCTGTAGCTAGAAGATTTATCTGTAGAGTTTTTGACCAAGCATCCGTCCAGTCAGTAAAATTATCAGCCACATCTACTGGCTCGTATATTCCTGCGTTATTAACTAGAACATCTATCCTGCCTCGCCATTCCCAAGATTTTTCCCACAAGCTTAAGATTTCTTTGTTTTTCATAAGATCTGCAGAAATTATCTGGCATTTATCTTTACCCACTTCATCTTGAATTGATATTGCAGCATCATGGCTTTTCCCATAATGCAGAATTACCTTAGCCCCCTCTTTAATAGATTGACGAACAATTTCAGCCCCTATACCCCTACTACCACCTGTGACCAAAATAATTTTTTCTTCAAGATCTCCCATTTCGTTCTCCTGCAGCATATGAAACAATATATATGCTTTGTAACTTAACGTATTTATACTGAGAAATAAAAATTCTGCACGTCTATAGATAGTAAAACAAATATAAATCTAAATTTAGGAGAAGTCCTTGGCTAAATATGACTACATTATAGTTGGAGCTGGATCAGCTGGATGTGTATTAGCTAATCGTCTAAGTGAAAATGGTAAATATACCGTAGCTTTATTAGAAGCAGGTGGAGCTGACATAAACCCTTGGATACATATTCCTGTTGGCTATATAAAAACTATGGCAATGCCCGGTGTGAATTGGCTTTTTGATTCAGAACCTGAGCCATATACATACAATAGGCCTATTCCTATACCACGGGGAAAGGGTCTTGGAGGCTCATCATCAATTAATGCTATGGTGTATGTTAGAGGGCAACCAGATGACTACAATGGCTGGAGTCAAATGGGAAATAGAGGCTGGTCTTATGATGATGTTCTCCCGTATTTTAAAAAATCGGAAAATTTTGAGTTGGGCAGTAATGAATTTCGAGGTATTGATGGGCCGCTTAATGTGACTACTACTCGTCAAACGTACCCATTTATGGATGACCTGATTCAGGGTGCGGTTCAAATTGGATATGAGAAAACAAAAGATTACAATGCTGAATCTCAGGAAGGTTTTAATTATTTCCAAGTCACACAAAAAAATGGATTGAGATTTAGTGCTGCACGTGCCTACCTAAACCCTGCAAAGAAAAGATCTAATCTCCAGATTATTAAACATGCCCATGCAACAAAAATAATTATTGACGGAAAAATTGCAAAGGGCATCAAATATTTAGTAAATAATAATGAAAAATCTATTTTTGCACAAAAAGAGGTCATACTTTCTGCGGGCTCCATCCAATCGCCTCAAATCCTCGAGCTTTCAGGAATTGGCAACCCAATATTACTTAAAAAATATGGAATAGAGGTAAAGTATCCTCTTCTAGGTGTTGGAGAAAACTATCAAGATCATTACATAGCTCGCCTTGTATGGAGAGCTAGCCAAAAACGTACTCTCAATGAAGAGCTAAGGGGCTTAGGACTGGTAAAACAGGCACTAAAATTTGCTTTCTTAAGACGGGGAGCATTATGTGTAACAGCAGGGCTAGTTGCTGGCTTTGTAAAATCTGATGAATCAGTTTCTACCCCAGATATTCAATACCATATTGCACCCGCAAGTTTTGCAGACCCAAAAAAAAGAAAACTCGACAAGTGGCCTGGCCTTACAATTGGGCCATGTCAACTCAGACCCCACAGTAGAGGAAGTGTTCATATTGGGTCCAAAGATTCTATGGCAAATCCCATAATTAAACCAAACTTCTTATCTTCAGAAATGGACAGACATGTACTTATAAAAGGTATGAAAATTGCTCGTAACTTAGTAAAAGCACCAGCCCTGAAAGATTGGATTGACAGAGAAGAATTACCCGGTCCAGAAACTGAATCAGATGATGACCTCCTAGATTATGCTAGACGAACAGGAGCAACTCTCTATCATCCAACTGGAACATGTAAAATGGGACATGATGATAAAGCCGTTGTAGGTGATAATCTAATAGTCCATGGCACAGAAAACTTAAGAGTTATTGACGCCTCAATTATGCCAAAACTAGTTTCAGGAAATACCAATGCAGCAACCATTATGATTGCGGAGAAAGGTGCTGAATTAATTCTAAAAAAGTAGAAATAATTTAGCTAAACTTCGTGTTCGAAATCAGGATGTTCTTCAGTTATTCCCTCTGGATCTGCATGAATAATTATTTCAGCATTGGGATAAGTCTTTAGTATTTTTAACTCAACATCATCACAGACTTCATGAGCCTGATTAAGGGTTAAATACCCGTCCATTTCAATATGGAGTTGAATAAAAATATCAAGTCCAGCAGAACGGGTCCTCAAATCATGACATTTGCTTACTGTTGGATGACTTAAAGCTATATTAATAATATTTTCTCGGTCTATATCCGACAATTCCCTATCCATGAGCCTGTCTATTGATTGTCTTATAATCTGTATAGCAGAGAAAATTATTACTAGAGCCACTAAAATACCAGCTATTGGATCGGCTAATTGCCAACCCAAAGTAACCGCCAAAACTAAAGCTAATATTATACCAACATTAACTAAAAAATCAGATGTATAATGAAGTGAGTCAGCTTTTATTGCAAGTGAGCCAGTTTTTTGACTTACGTTTCTTTGAAAGATTACAAGTCCAGCAGTAAGTATCATTGAAAAAACCATAACACCAATTCCTAAACTACCCATTTTAATATCGACTGGATTCAGAATTCGCCCTATAGCCTCAACAAATAAAAATATACCAGAGCCAATTATAAAGGCTGCCTGACCCAAACCAGCTATAGACTCCATTTTCCCATGACCAAACCGATGTTCTGAGTCTGCTGGTTGCATAGCGTGCCTGACCGCCAGAAAATTAATTAAAGAAGCAAAAGTATCCATCACAGAATCAACAAAACTCGAAAGGAGGACCACGGAGTCTACAATCAACCACGCACCAAGTTTTACAACAATTAAAACACAAGCAACAATAACCGCGGCTCTTGTGGCCACGCGAATTAGCCTCTGGTTTTTTTCCAAAGAACTAGGAGTATGAGTGTTTTTTATTTTTAAACTCTGTGACTCATTTTTTGGTTTCATATAATAAATGTCTCATATTTATGTTTAATTTCTAATCAATATAATTAGAGTCAGCACTGTTAATCATTATTATCTTCAGCCGATTCGTAAGTAATGATGCATAAAAATTTTATTGGTGTGTCCAGCAGCTCTTCAGGTCCGTGGGGTGCTTGTGCATCAAAAAATAGCGAATCACCAGGCATCATATCAAATGTATCTAAACCATGCCTATAAACCATCCGACCAGAAATAACATGAATAAATTCTGTTCCTTCATGCTGAAATGACGGATATACCTCAGATTTTTTATCTAAAGTGATATGATATGGCTCTACACCAACACGATTGCTCACTGCATGACCTAGAAGTTGATAGTCATGTCCTGAGCGGGTGCCTCTACGTTTAATATGTAGACCCTGCCCAGCTGGCACAAAAGTTGCTTCATGTCGTTGCTCATGCCTACGCATTAGTGCCATGACTGAAACGTTGAGTGCATTTCCAAGAGCCTGCAAAGTAGAGAGTGAGGGAGAAGTTAAGCCATTTTCAATTTTAGATAACATCCCGGGAGACAATTCAGCTGTCGCTGCTAATTCAGTTACTGTCATACCATGTTTCTTACGAAGAGTTCTTACTTCATGACCAATGGCCTGCTCAAGTTGATGTTCATGAGAACGAACACCCGGTGCTTTACTGGCACTCCTGCTCACCTCACGTAACTGAGCAGAATAACGAGATCCCGATAATTTGTTCATTTTACGCATTAAATACTCCTTAAGGGTCTAAAGTAATTATGCATCAACCATGAAAAAATTTCACCTGAGGAAATTAATAAGAATTCTTATGAATTATTTAATTAGCCCATTTAAAAATAAATCAAAGGGCATAGATTCTTTACACTTAACTCAGTGGCATGAATAACCAGAAGAATTTGCTTATTAATTAACAAAATATTCTCAAATCAAACTACATTTATAATAAAGCTTTTATTCATTAATCAAGTAAGCTTTAAGGGCTGCCAATCTATGATCTCGAATGGCCTGACGATTTTTTATATCGCCACTAGCATATTTACTTCTCATAGCGTCACTCAGTTTCTCTATAGTGTTTTGATTCCAAGGTATTGAAGGGTCACTTTGTTTCATCATATTAAAATACAATTCTGAATACCTAATACAATAATCAGATATGCCGTCTGGAGCATTCAAGTCTATAGTTTCAAATGGTCCCATTAACGCCCAGCGCAGCCCTAGACCTTTACTTATTGTTTTGTCAATATCATCAGCAGAGGCAAAGCCATTCTCAAAAAGATAAAAAGCTTCGTTTAACAAGGCACCTTGCAGCCTATTTAGTATGAACCCGTCAATCTCATGAGACAAAACAATAGGCTCCATACCAATCTTTGACATCAAATTTTTCACCCTATAACAGACATCTTTAGGAGTAGAAGGCTTCGGAACAATTTCTACGATTGGGATTAAATGGGGAGGGTTAGCAGGATGTACCACCAAACAGCGAGTTGAACACCTATTATTTTCTGTAAAGGCTGAGGCAACCAATGTTGAGGTAGAAGAACCAACTATAGTATTAGAATCAATTACTGAGTCTATCTCCAAATAGAAATTTGTCTTTGTTTCTAAATCTTCATAAATGCTTTCTTGTGCATAAAATGCACCTTGCAAAGCATCAGACAAACTAGTTGTTATATCTATTTTGCCAGTTTGATTAGATTGCTCAGATACAAGCCCATATTTTTTAAGATCAACTAAATTTTTAGTTACATTACTTATTCCAAGCCTTAATTTTTTTTCATCACAATCAAAAATTAAAACATTATATCCAGCTTGGAAAAATATAGTTGCCCATGATGTTCCTACTAGCCCAGCTCCCAGTATTGCTATTTTATTTTCCATGAAACACCAATGTTTTTCAAAAGGATGAATGTAGTAATTCTGCTTAACAGAAATAAAAAACCTAACCAAGTTCAGCAAGTTTATTAAATGCTGATAATGACCTCTCGATTAATTCTCTATCCATATTATCAACGATAAAAACAATATGTGATCGCCGATCGTTAGTAGGCCATGAATTCAAATGTATTGGAGGGTGCACAACATGTTGCACGCCGTTTATGATAACTGGAGCGTCAACCCCTTTAACATTCAGAATTCCTTTTACTCTTAATACATTCTCGCCATGGCTATTTAATAACATCGTTAACCAGATGCCAAATGCTGTCCAGTCTAACGATCTCTCATAACTTATAGTAAAAGATGAAATTGTTTTACCATGCCTATTAATATCATGAGAATGATGCTCATCATCATTAGAATCATCTTCAGGAACAGGAAGCCACCTTTTTGTCTCTCGTTGCTTTGATTTCTTTTCATAAATATCTGCACGTAATAATCTGTTGATATCGATATCTCCATGCAGGGCCTCAATAATATCAGCTGTAGGGTTAAGTTTTCTAAGTTTTTCTCTTAAAGCGACTACTTTCTCCTTCTTGACCAAATCATGCTTCGTTATCACAACGCGATCTGCAACAAGGACTTGCTTAAGGGGTTCTTTATGTCGTCTCATCTGAGTAGCAGCGTTTACAGAATCTACCGTAGCTATAACTGCTCCTAGCCGATAATGATGTTTTATTACTGTATCCGAGTTTAGTGTGAATAAAATTGGAGATGGGTCTGCTAGCCCTGTAGTTTCAAGTATGAGTCTTTTGTATGGTGGTATTTTACCAGACTCTCTCTTAGAATTAAGTTCTATGATGCTATCCTTGAGGTCAGAACGTATTGTGCAACAAATACAACCAGATTGTAATAAAACTGTATTTTCATCCATTTCCTGGACCAGCATGTGATCAATGCCAACCTCACCAAATTCATTAACTAGAACAGCTGCATCACGAAGAGATGAGTGCTTCAGCATCTTGTTTATTAATGTTGTTTTGCCGCTACCTAAATACCCAGTGACTACAAATATAGGAAGCAATCGACTATACGCTACCAACGGAATTACCTCACACTAGAAAATCAAACTGGTATTTTCTCTATTTCACTCAAAAACTCTTTTGATAAAGGGTCAACCCTGCGGTTGAGAATGAACTCTAGAGACTTCCACAATGCTGGTAAATTAGGAGCTACATCTGAAGCACCACCAGCTAAATTTCGAACAATATACTGGCCGCCACTCCAATCTTCCGCAACTGCCCCGTAAGGTTTCAAAACATGATTCAATACCTTCAGACGGTAAAAACGCTCTAGATATAAACTACGCGAATCGGACATATACTGATTATTACCCACATTAGTACCTGTTTCTGTCCAATGCGGGCCATCAATCAATATACCACATAAAGCACACATATAAATTTTACTTTATTACAAAATACCAATTATAAACTACTTGATCTTCTTTAATTTTGGTTTCCTGCCTTTAAAAGGACTTCTCTTAATAAAGTCATTTGCAATTTCATCAAATGTTGCCCACTTTATGTTTGCGTGACTATTTATGTGCCCGATTATTCTCTCTAGCATTAGTAGAGTCTGAGGTCTGCCTGAAATATCAGGATGAATAGTAAAAGTAAAAACTGCATAATCCATTTCCCTATACACCCAATCAAATTGATCACGCCACCAATCCTCAATATCACGAGGATTTGTCCATCCTCCTGAATTAGGAACTTTTTTCATAAACATCATTGGTGGCAAATCATCCAAGTACCAACTCCCTGGAATTTGAACTATAGGAAACCTATCTCCCATTTTCATTGGCTTCATCCATGTTCTTGGATGTTTAGAATAATCGATTAAAGACCATTCCTCATTAATTCTCATCCAATACGGTAAAAAATCATGATGCATCTGTGAATGATCATATTTTATTCCACGCTCCATCAATAAGTGAGGTGTATAGGCACTCATCTCCCACCAAGGAGCAACATACCCAGTTGGTGCTTTGCCCGATAACTTTTTAACCAAACGTAAAGTTTTATCTAAAATAGCTGCCTCCTGTTCAGGAGTCATTGCAATTGGATTTTCATGAGTATACCCATGTAGTCCTATTTCATGACCTGCTTTAGCTACAGCTTTCATCTCTGTGGGAAATGACTCAATAGAATGCCCAGGAATAAACCAACTTGTTTTAATATCAAACCGATCAAAAAGATCTAATAAGCGTGGAGACCCAACTTCCGCAGCAAATACACCACGTGATATATCAGATGGAGAGTCACCTCCTGCATAACTACCGATTTGACCAGCAACAGCATCTACGTCGATACCAAATGCGACAAATATTTCTTTTTCCTTTTTAGACATTTTAGTTTCTCCCTATTTATACCTATGAATTACAAACTAAGGTAGCCTGAACATATAAGCAAGAGAGACCTAATCAGTTTTTAAATTTCTGAGATAAACAGCATTTTAATTTATCTTTGTTCTTCCAAAACCTTCTGATGGGCGTGCGTCAGGTATCCTAGAATAAAAAATACTCGCAATGATTATACAGACTGCTAAGAAACCAAAGGCTGCCCTATATGGTTCTCCAGATAGCATAATACCATTATATCCCTCGAAAGAACTAATAATCAGCCCTGTTAAACTTTGCATGATAAATGGACCACCCATTAAAGCAATTCCGATAAGAGACATTCCCCGACCTGCAAGTTGATCAGGAAAAAGTGACCTCCCATGCCCAGCAATTATTATGTTATATGCACCAGCAAACCCAATAAATATAAGTATTCCTATTGCAAATCCTAATGGCGGTTTAGGCCAAATAGCTAAAATACAAAGTGACATTCCAATTCCACAAGAACATGAAATTACAAGCCACTTTCTGTTATTCAATTTTTTCTCAACTGGACCAATCAAAACACTAGAAATGATTAATGCGATTGCCATCAAAAGCAATATATTCCCAGCCTCAACCCGGGTAATTCCATAAATATCTATTAGCCAAGGTGCACCCCATAAACCAAGAATGGTTATAGTTACAGGATATGATACAAAGGCCATAGCAAGGATTTGCCATAGATTTTTTATTTTTGCTAGATCTTTAATTCCGCATATGTTTTGCCATAAGGTTTCTTTTGATCCCTGATGAACTAATTTATAAAAATTTTTATCTGATAAATTAGGAGGGTAATCTCTAACGCAAATCCATATAAATAACCCACCTACTGCAGTAATTATAGCTGTACCAATAAATGCATATCTCCAACCATAGCTATCAGCTATAAAGGCTAAGGGTGATGCAGATAAAAGTGCTCCCACCCCACCGATAGCAATCATCCGTCCCATCCATGTACTGTATTCTTCAGCACTGACCCAACGACCAAAAAGAAAAAGAGCCCCCATAAGTATTGGAGCAACCCCTACTCCCATCATCAAACGAGCCACAATTAAAGAAGAAAAGTTTTCAGCAAAGCCAAAGAATAGACTCCCTAATATTGCAAATAATAAAATTACTGGCATCACTATTCGAGGGCCAAATCGATCAAATAATACCCCAATGGGTATCTGAACTATTGCAAAGGACAAAAAAAATGCACCAGTAAGAACACCCAGTGAGTCTGCAGATAATTTAAACTCAAGGGTTAAATCCTTGGCTATAACTCCATTTGCTGTACGGAAAAATTGACTCATTATGTAAACAAGCCCAATTGCTGCAATCATTTGGAAAAAACGATTGCGCATAAACATCAATTTTTTTGGATAAATTTTATGAGTGCTCATGCAACAATTTGGTTATTAAAAACTAAATTCATAAAAGTTAGAGTAACCTATTAAGTTAATTTTTCTTTGAGAGCTTTATTTACAGCTGCAGGATTAGCTTTACCTTGGCTTTCCTTCATAACTTGACCAACAAACCATCCCATTAATTTCACTTTTCCATTGCGAAATTCTTCAACTTTTTCAGTATTTGAAGAGAGGATTTTGTCAATAATAGTATGAATTTCATCTACGTCTGTAACCTGCTTTAATCCTTTTTCTTCAATAACAACGTCAGCGTCACTTCCACTAAGAAACATAAACTCAAAAACTTCTTTAGCAAGACGAACTGATAATGTTCCATCACTTACTCGATCAATCAAACCACCCAGTTGATGAGCGGTAATAGGAGAGTTTACAATGTTCAGGTTAGCTTTGTTAAGCGCCCCGAAAAACTCACCTGTAACCCAATTAGCGGCCAGCTTACCATCACGTCCATGAGCAACAGTTTCAAAAAACATTGCAGAACTCTGCTCGCTTACTAAAACTTCAGCATCATAAGGAGTTAAACTATATTGCTTTATAAAACGCTTCTTAAGCACATCAGGCAACTCAGGTAATGAATTTTTAATTTCATTAACCCAATCCTGCTCAATTTTTAAAGGAAGCAAATCGGGGTCAGGGAAATACCTGTAGTCGTGAGCCTCTTCTTTTGATCGCATTGTACGTGTTTCACCTTTAGAAGAATCAAATAATCTTGTTTCCTGATCTACAGAATTTCCTTCCTCTATAATATCAACTTGTCTTTTACTCTCATATTCAATTGCACGCATAACAAACCGGACAGAATTGACATTCTTTATCTCACATCGAGTGCCGTATTTTTCGCCCGGACGTCTAACAGAAACATTAACGTCACAGCGCATAGAACCTTGCTCCATATTGCCGTCACAACTCCCAACATATCTTAGAATAGTTCTTAGCTTACGCAAATATGCACCAGCCTCTTCTGGAGAACGCATGTCAGGTTTTGATACAATCTCCATCAATGCGATGCCAGATCTATTAAGGTCTACATGGGTAACATTTGGTCTCAAGTCATGTATACTCTTTCCAGCATCCATTTCTAGATGCAACCTCTCAATCCCTATGTTCCGACTTGATCCATCTTTAAGATCGATTTCTACAGTGCCTTCACCAACAATAGGATCAAGGTATTGAGAAATTTGATACCCACAAGGTAAATCGGGATAAAAATAATTTTTTCTATCAAATATTGAAGTTAGGTTTATTTTTGCGTTTAAAGCGAGGCCTGTTCTCACTGCCTGTTCTATAGCAACTTCATTAATGACTGGTAACATTCCTGGCATTCCGGCATCAATAAATGATACTTGAGTATTTGGTTCTGCACCATATTCTGTCGGAGCCCCTGAAAATAATTTGGCTTTTGACTTTACCTGAGCATGAACTTCTAAACCCACTACTAGTTCAAACTGACCACTATTACCCTGAATACAATAAGTCATAATTTTTTCCTTCCTATATTATCACTCGGAAGGCAGTTAAAATCTGCAGCAGTTTCTAAAAACCTTCCTGCAGAGAGAATAGTAACCTCATCAAATGGTCTACCAATAAGTTGAAGGCCTAATGGCATGCCCTCAGGGCTTAAACCTGATGGAATTGAAATACCAGGTAATCCAGCTAAACTAGCAGGAACAGTAAATACATCGTTCAAATACATTGATATAGGATCATCCGTCTTTTCACCAACTGCAAACGCACCTGTTGGTGCAGTCGGAGTTAAAATAACGTCTACATCATTAAATGCATCCTTAAAATCTTTAGCAATACGTGATCTAACGCGTTGAGCCTTTAGATAATATGCATCATAGTAACCAGCCGACAAAACGTAAGTACCAATCATTACACGCCTTTTAACTTCCTCACCAAAACCTTTTGCTCTACTTTTAGAATACATATCAATAAGATCATCTCCAGTTTCTCTTAACCCGAAACGAACCCCGTCATAGCGTGCCAAATTTGATGAAGCCTCTGCCGGTGCAATTATATAGTATGTTGGAAGAGCATATTTAGTATGCGGAAGTGAAATCTCCTTTATTTCACCACCAGCATTCTTAAACCATTCAATGCCTTGCTCCCACAAAGCAGTAATCTCAGGCAACATACCATCAATACGATATTCCTCAGGAACTCCTATCCTAAGACCCTTAACACCCTGATCTAAGTCCTTGACATAGTCTGGTACATTTTTATCTAGTGATGTTGAGTCCTTTGAATCAAAACCTGCCATTACATTTAACATTAGTGCAGCATCTTTTACACTTCTTGTAATTGGCCCAGCCTGATCAAGCGATGATGCAAAAGCTATTATACCCCATCGAGAACATCGTCCGTAGGTTGGTTTTAATCCAACAACACCACAAAATGATGCAGGCTGTCTTATTGACCCTCCTGTATCTGTTCCTGTAGCAGCTAAAGCTGCTCGAGCAGCAACTGCAACCGCTGAACCTCCAGAGCTTCCCCCAGGCACACGTTGTTCTCCTGTCTCTTTTGGAGTCCATGGATTAATAGCTGGCCCATAACAACTAGTTGAGTTTGAAGAACCCATTGCAAATTCATCCATATTTGCTTTTCCAAGCATTACAGCACCTGAATCCCATAATTTTTGGGTAACTGTAGATTCATATGGAGGCTGGAAGCCATCAAGCACCTTAGAACAGGCAGAAGAATGCACTCCTTTTGTACAAAACAAGTCCTTTACCGCAATTGGAATTCCTTCTAGTAATCCTGCCTCACCACTACTTATTTTTTTATCGGATAAGATTGAACGCTGTCTAGCCAAATCAAAAGTTTTAACAACATAAGCGTTTAATTCTTGAGAGTCTTTGACAGCATTTATGTGGTCCTCAGTTAGCTCAACAGCAGAAAATTCTTTTTTCCTGAGCCCAGAAATTGCGTCAGCAACTGTTAACTCCGTAAGTTTACTCATTCTACAACCTTTGGAACTACAAAAAATCCATCCTCCGACTCCGGTGAATTTGACAGCAACTCTTGTCTATCAGCTGAATCGTTAACCATATCTTTTCTTTTTGGAAGTTTTAGTTCAACAACACTAGTCATAGGTTCGATAGAATCTGTGTCTACCTCTTTTAGTTGTTCAACCCAATTAATAATTCCATTCAGCTCTTTAGCAACGACTTCAATTTCATTGTCATCAATATGAATGCGAGCCAACCTGGATATACGCTGCACGGTGGCTTTATCTATCGGCATGTGTCATTTTCACTCAGCAATTAAAATTTTATGAATAATAATCTTAAGGCTGGCGAAGGTATCACTGGACATGCATATCCGCAATATTAACGAGATCAATAATCTTATTGGGAGAGGACAACGTGTTCTCGGGCTTGATCTTGGTACCAAAACTATAGGCCTTGCCTTATCAGATGTAGAACGAATTGTTGCAACTCCATATAAATCCTTATCACGGAAAAAATTTTCACTGAATGCAAAGGAACTAAAAGTTATAACTAAAAGTGAAAACGTCGGTGCTCTAATAATTGGTCTTCCAATGAATATGGATGGGAGTTTTGGCCCTGCAGCACAATCAATAAAGGATTACTCAAAACAATTAGCACATGAAGATTTTGCATTAATATCTCTTTGGGATGAGCGTCTTTCAACTGTAGCTGTTGAAAAAATCATGATCCAAGCAGATCTCTCCAGAAAAAGGCGCTCACAAATTGTAGACAAGCTTGCTGCAACATTTATTTTGCAGGGTGCCCTTGACCTAATGTCTACTAACAACATTTAAGATTTAACTATTTTAGATCCTTGTTGAATAAAATAACTAGTAATTAATACCAATGCTATTCCTGGAAGCGTCATTGCTGGAGGTAGGCCGTAGCCTATTATCCACTCTGTTAAAATAACTAATCCTGGCATAAAATAACTATATGCCTGAACGCGAGTTGGACCAATTCGTGGGGTGGCATATTGAAAAAGGAAAAAACTGATCACCGTAGTCACTAAAGCTAGGTAAAATAACCACCCATAAACCTCAAAACTTGCACCTACCCAATCAGTAGATGCTATGTCCTTCGCTGCTATTAGAAAAAATGACAATGTAGCTACAACTAAAACCCAAAAAGTCATTATAGCAGTGGGCTCTCCCCTATGAAGATGTTTCACTAAAACACCATATGCACCAAAACATAAGCAACCTAATAAAAACAAAATATCACCATAGTTAAGGTCAAAAGCTAAGAAGCGATCTGGATCACCCCTAAATACTACCCACAGAGCACCTATCATCCCAACACCCAGTGCTAGTAGACGATGCCAGCCCAACCTTTCACCAATAAAAATTGCCGCAATTATTGCTGAAATACCAGGAACAGTTGTAAATAAGGCACTTGTATTAAGCGCACTCGTGTATCTTAATGACTCAAATTGACACCAAAAAAACCCCACAGGCATTAGTCCAAGAATGGTATATCTAAGCATTCCTTGCCAGCCTGGCCATGAAAAGCCATATTTCCAATAAACAAAAACACCCATTATGATTGCTGCCATAGCAAAGCGAACCAACATCAATACACCAGGTTCAAATGCATGGGCAATGGCATGCCCTACAGTAAATGACGTTGAAATTAATAAGTTTGCCAAGATTGTAAGGGCATGTACATGAAGTATCGTGCTATCGGAGTTTTTATATTCCATTACTTCCTATTCAAGAAAAATGTTGCTGTGAAAAACTAGCCGTAAGAAGATCACATTTTTTTTAAAACATGTGCCTTCATATATCACCTATCAATTAATTTGCTATAAAAAAGATTTTTTATCAATTTTTCATAGTAATTTAAGGTAATACTTGCATTGATAGCCTCACCAAGCATATAAGGTTTTTTTAATGAGCATTTTAACAAACGATATGTCATTCAAGCACCGCCACCTTCTTGGTATCGAGGAATTGTCGGAGAATGATGTTTCTAATATTCTAAATCTTTCCGAACGCTATATCCAACTTAATAGAGAACAACAGAAAAAACACAACATATTGCGTGGGAAAACACTAGTTTTACTTTTTTTTGAAAATTCAACACGAACACGTACATATTTTGAGCTTGCAGGGAAAAGATTAGGTGCTGATACTATCAATATTTCAGTTTCATCATCTGCAATTAAAAAGGGTGAAACGCTAATTGATACTGCAATGACCCTTAATGCAATGCACCCAGATTTACTGGTAATGAGACATCCAAATGCTGGGGCAGTAAATCTTCTAAGTCATCATGTAAGAGGTTCCGTTCTTAATGCAGGAGATGGTGCACACGAGCACCCAACACAGGCTCTTCTTGATGCCTTAACTATTAGACGCCATAAGGGACACCTAAATGGATTAATAGTGGCCATATGTGGAGACATAATGCACAGCAGGGTTGCCCGTTCTAATATTCTCCTTCTCCAGCTAATGGGCGCAAAGGTGCGAGTAATTTCCCCTCCTACACTTACTCCAACGGGCATAGAAAACCTTGGTGTGGATGTTTATCATGATATGCAACAAGGGATAGATGGCTGTGATGTTATAATGATGCTCAGACTTCAATCAGAAAGGATGCAAGGATCTTTTGTTCCCTCAACAAGAGAATATTTTCGGTTCTGGGGACTTGATAGAAAAAAACTTTCTTTTGCAAAAGAAGATGCAATGATTATGCACCCGGGCCCAATGAATAGAGGAATTGAAATAGATAGTGAAGTGGCTGATGATATAACACGCAGCGTAATTTTAGAACAAGTTGAGTTTGGCGTTGCTGTTCGTCAGGCCTGTATGGAACTTCTTGCCCTAAATTTACAGAAAGAAGGGTAATTAAATGCCAAATAAACCTGATATAGCTTATATCAATTCCCGCCTTATTGACCCCTCATCAAACTTGGATGTCAAAGGTGGAATATTAACTCGTGGGAGTAAAATATTAGATTTGGGCTCCCATCTGTTTAATCCAGACTTGTCTGAAGAAACTATTATGATTGACTGTCAAGGTCATATATTAGCTCCAGGTTTAGTAGATATTCATGTTCATCTAAGAGAACCTGGCCACGAACACAAAGAAACAATAGAAAGTGGAGGTAAGTCTGCTGCAGCTGGTGGAGTCACGACTCTTTGCTGTATGCCTAATACAAACCCTGTAATAGATGATGTTGCACTCATTGAATTCATTCAACGAAGGGCAAGAGAGGCAAAAAGTGTAAAAATATATCCATTTGCGGCTGTAACAAAAGGATTGGAAGGAAAACAACTTACAGAAATAGGAATGCTTGCTAATGCAGGTGCTGTTGCCTTTACTGACGATGGTCTGCCAATAATGGATAGTCAGGTTATGCGTCGTGCATTAGCTTATGCAAAAGCGTTTGATATGATTGTTAGTCAACATGCTGAAGACCTCTCCCTATCAGGTTGTGGATGTATGGCAGAAGGTCAAATGGCAACTAAGCTCGGGCTCCCAGGAATTCCTGATGCATCTGAAATAGTAATTATTGAGAGAGACCTTAGACTAGTTGAAATTACTGGTGGACGTTATCACGTTGCACATATCTCAACTGCTCAAGGAGTGGAAGCAGTGCGTAAGGCAAAAGAAAAAGGTTTGCAAGTATCATGTGAAGCTGCTCCACACCACTTTATCCTTACAGATAGTGATGTAGGCAACTATCGTACCTTTGCTAAAATGGCACCCCCGCTCAGAAGTGAGGAAAATAGGCTTGCAATAATAGATGGACTATCAGATGGTACAATTGATGCAATTGCTACAGATCATGCACCGCATGACCAAGAAAGTAAGAGAGTCCCTATGGAACATGCTTCAAACGGTGTAGTTGGACTAGAAACACTCCTATCTCTTACCCTAGAGCTCGTTAATAATGGACACCTTACTCTTCTAGAAGCTTTATCTAAAATAACGTGCGAGCCTGCTGATTTAATTGGCCTTAAAGCTGGAAAATTCTATAAAGGTGCACCCGCAGATATGGTAATCTTTGACCCTGATGCAGAATGGACAGTAGATCTAGAAAAGATTATTAGCAAATCAAAAAATACACCTTTTGTAGGACGGAAGATGATAGGTAAGGTAAATCGAACTATAGTTGATGGCCGCACGGTTTTCAAACAAGAGGCTTAAAACATAATGCCTGAACCCATGGGCGGTTTTATGTTTGTATGGCCATTTATTATTGGGGCTTTCTTGGCTTATTTAGTTGGATCTGTTCCTTTTGGTCTTATAATCTCTAAGATTTTTAATCTTCCTGACCCAAGAAAGATTGGATCCAAAAACATTGGTGCTACTAATGTGTTACGGTCGGGCAATAAAATTGCCGCTGGTATAACACTTTTATTTGATTTTTCTAAAGGGATAGGCCCAGTGTTTGCAGCTATGGAATTTGGCCTTGACATGGCCTTTTATGTTTCAATTGCAGCTGTACTTGGTCATATTTTCCCATTTTGGCTTAAATTCCGCGGGGGTAAAGGGGTAGCAACAGGCATAGGTGTTCTAATTGGTTTTTATTGGCCTATAGGTTTGTTAATATGCTGCGTGTGGATCATTATTGCTATAACAACCAAATTTTCTTCTATTGCTGCTATTATCGCAATATCAAGTATTCCCCTACTTGGATGGTGTTGGGGCGATAGTTTAGTGATTTGGCTTGGATTGTTTATAAGTGTTTTAGTAATTGCAAAACATAAGGCAAATATTAAACGCTTATTTTCAGGACAAGAACCAAAAATTTCTTTTTTAAAAAATAAAAATAATGTTTAGAACATCTGATTTATTAAGACTATATCTATAAAATCATTGTCCAAAAAATTACATTTTTAATATTTCTTTGCTGTCATTTGGTTGACACTTTGTAGCTATATCACCATTTTGGCACGATAAATCCTTGTGGCGATAAGAATATAGCTTTAAGCAATTATATTAAAATTTGTTCAAAGAGTTAACCTAATTAAAAGCAGGTCGATTAAAATGGATATTGTAATAGTTGAATCACCAGCAAAAGCAACAACCATAAACAAATATCTTGGAAATAATTTCAAGGTATACGCTTCTTATGGCCATGTAAGGGATTTACCACCCAAAAATGGATCCGTTGACCCCGAAAATAATTTTAAAATGTTATGGGAGGTTAGTGAAAAGTCTGAACAACATATTCGTAAGATTAGAGACGCAACAAAAGGAGCAAAAAATCTTTACCTAGCTACTGACCCTGATCGTGAGGGTGAGGCAATATCTTGGCATGTACTTGATGAGTTAAAACAACGTGGGGCTCTTAAAGGAATATCCATAAAAAGAATCGTTTTTACTGAAATTACAAAAAATGCAGTTTTAGAAGCCATATCTAATCCTCGTAACCTTGATAATAATCTAATTGATGCATATAGAGCTCGTAGAGCATTAGATTATTTAATGGGGTTTACATTATCGCCAGTTCTATGGAGAAAATTACCTGGAGCAAGATCTGCAGGAAGAGTTCAATCAGTCGCACTGCGTTTAATAGCAGAGCGAGAGTCTAATATTGAAAACTTTTCCCCAAAAGAATATTGGTCTATAGACACAATACTGCAAGCTCCTGATGGCAGAGAATTTAATGCAAAGCTTACTCATTTTGATGGAAAAAAATTAGATAAGTTCAGTCTTAAAAATGAAGAAGAGGCAACCTCAGCACGTAATTTAGTTGAGGGTTCTTTAACTGTGAATTCAATTGAACCAAAAAGAATCCGCCGTAACCCTGCCCCCCCGTTTACCACATCCACACTTCAACAAGAAGCATCAAGGAAACTTCGATTCTCTGCTAAGAATACGATGCAAACAGCACAACAACTTTATGAAGGTATAGAAATAGACGGGGAAAGAGTTGGTTTAATTACTTATATGCGAACTGATGGTGTCCAGATTTCAAACCAAGCCCTACAACAAGTTCGTAGAAAAATTGAGAATGATTTTAGCACTAAACACCTTCCTAAAACACCACGATACTACAAAGTTAAAGCAAAAAATGCACAGGAAGCACATGAAGCTATCAGACCAACAAATTTTGAAATAAATCCATCATCACTAGCAAGCCAACTTAATAATGATCAGTTAAAGCTATATGAATTAATTTGGAAAAGGACTCTTGCTAGTCAAATGGCTGCTGCTGAAATTGACCGGATGACTATCACTATTCATAACAATGCCGATACAATTGAATTAAGAGCTTCAGGCTCGACTATTGCATTTAAGGGTTTTCTTGCTCTTTATCAGGAAGGTAAAGATGAGACACAAGATGATGAAGAAATTAGCACTCAATTACCTATCTTAAAAGTTGGTGACTCAATCAAATTAGTTTCAGTATTATCTAATCAACACTTTACTGAACCTCCTCCCCGTTTCAGTGAAGCAAGTTTGGTAAAGGAATTAGAAAATTTAGGAATTGGCCGTCCATCAACATACGCTTCCATTATTTCAGTTCTCCAAGATAGAAATTATGTAAGACTTGAAAATCGCCGTTTTTTTCCTGAAGACCGTGGAAGAATTTTAATAACCTTTCTAGAGAACTTTTTCTCACGTTATGTTGAGTATGATTTCACAGCCAAGATGGAAACACAGCTAGATGAAATATCAGCCGGGCAAATAGAATGGAATGGTGTTTTAGAAGAATTTTGGAAAACTCTAAGCCAGGCAGTTGAAAATACATCTAATCTTAGAGTCCGTGACGTGATCTCTGCACTTGATGAAGAACTATCCCCACATCTGTTTCCAGTCATATCTGGCTCTGCAGACCCCAGAACTTGCCCAAAGTGTGATAACGGAAAATTAAGTTTAAAATTAGGCAAAATGGGTCCATTTATAGGTTGTTCAGATTACCCAGAATGTAAATTTACACGGCCTCTTGCAGGAGGCTCAAGTGATGAATCTCGAGAAATTGGTCTGGACCCAAATACAGGTCAACCAATAAACTTAAAAATTGGTAGATTTGGCCCATATATTCAGCTTGGTGAAATAACAGAGAAAAATAAGAAACCTAAACGCAGTTCACTGCCGCAAAATATTTTCCCCTCTGATGTAGACCTTGACATAGCAATTAAAATTTTAGAATTACCCAGAACAATTGGGAACCATCCTGAATTTTCAAAACCTATAACCGCTGGTATTGGACGGTATGGCCCATACGTACATTGCGACGGTAAATATAAATCTCTAGCTAAGGATGATGATATACTTTCAATAGGACTCAATCGTGCAGTTGACCTACTAGCTAGTGCAAAAGGGCGAGCCAGCAAACCTCTTAAAGATCTTGGACCTCATCCTGATGATGAGAAATCCATAATTGTAAAAGATGGACGCTTCGGACCATACGTTCAACATGGTCGTGTTAATGCAACAATTCCAAAAGCATTTGATCCTGAAAGCCTTACAATTCAAGAAGCAATTGATATTTTAGCAGCGAAAAGACAAAAAGCTGGAAAGAAGAAAACTGGCGGCAAAAAAAAATCTAAAAAATCTAAAAAATTATAATCAAAGTCAACTAACAACAATTGTATTTATCATAGATTAGAGAAATATGACGCTAGTTTTAATGAGTATTAGATAAATCAGTTAAAAATTAAAAAAAAAATTTTTTACTTTAATTTTAACCTCAGTGGATTGAACTTTCCAAGGCAAGGCCATAGTATCTTACAAACTATACAAAGGTTAATTTATGCGACCTACCAAGGCACAAAAACAATGGTTAGAACGCGGGCTAGAACAACCTGGCGGAAAATTGCCTTTATTTTCTAAAGATGGAAAAAAAATTGACAACCGGACTGTTAAGGCATGTATAAATGCTGGATGGGCTGAGCCATGGAAACATAATCCAATTATGCCAGAATGGCTGGTATGCCGTATCACTCCTGAAGGTTTAAAAGTTCTGGATAAATTAAACTAATTACAGATATACTTGACAGCTCAGCTACGAAGTTTATGTTCCCAACTGATTTATTATAAACTTGTTCTGTAATGAGGAAAGAAAATGGCCAAAGCCAATAGCATAATCATAAAGTTAGTAAGTTCCGCAGGAACAGGTTTTTATTATACAACACGGAAAAACCCAAGAACGGACAGTGAAAAACTAAGTCTCAGGAAATATGATCCAGTAGTAAGAAAACATGTCGATTTTAAGGAATCTAAGATTAAATAACAACACTCTAAATCTATCCAATTAATATTTCTTTATGTCACAAACTTTTCAATCCCTGTTGGGCGGCACAAATGCCTAAAAAAAAAATATTAACAATAACTCGGAAAATGCCAATAGCCGTGGAAAATCTGGCAAAGAAAAGTTTTGATATCCGTATCAACCCAACTGACAACTTATATACTCAGAATGAGCTAATTAAAAAATCGAAGGATTCTGATGCTTTACTTGTTTGCTCCAATGACAAACTTGATGAGACCACAATAAATGCTCTATCAAGTTCAATTAAAATTATTGCGTGCTATACAGCAGGGCACGAAAATGTTGACGGGATAGCAGCAAGAAACAGAGGAATTGTAGTAACCAACTCACCTGACTCAGTCACAAATCCAACTGCTGAGATTGCTATGCTTCTCATGCTTGGTGCCGCAAGAAGAGGTGCAGAAGCGGACAAATTAGTTCGTAGTGGAAAATGGTCTGGTTGGCATACAGAATTTATGATTGGCCAAAGTCTTATTGGAAAAAAACTTGGCATTTTTGGTATGGGTCGAATTGGGAAGGCAGTTGCAATCAGGGCAAAAATTTTTGGCCTGGAAATTCATTACCACAATAGGAAAAAACTTTCTTCATCAGAGGAAGACGGGGCAATCTATCATGCTACTAGTGATTCTCTTTTAAAAAACTCTGACATTCTCTCTCTCCACTGTGCATTAACCGAAGATACTAGGGGCTTCTTATCTAAACAACGGATAGATTTACTCCCAAAAGGTGCAATTGTTATAAATACATCAAGAGGTGAAGTTATTGATGACAACGCACTTATAGAAGCTCTAAAATCTGGGCACGTGGCATCTGCTGGTCTAGATGTATTTAATAAAGAACCTAAATTGGACAAAAGGTATTCCGATCTTGTTAATACCTTTCTTCTCCCTCATATTGGGAGTGCAACAAGAGAGGGACGTGATGGAATGGGATTCCAAGCTATTGATAATTTATTAACGTTTTTTAAAGGTGAAAACCCACCAAATCAGGTCAATTAATATTAGACAAAAATTTAAGGCTACATACTAACGCATGCCAAACAAAAAAAATGGGTTATACAAATGAAAAACAGCATAGAGAACAATTTAAAGAAACATAATGTTATCTTGCCCCAACCACCCATTCCAGTTGCAAGTTATGTACCTTTTGTAATCACAGGAAAACTCATTTTTATCTCTGGACAAGTTTGTTTTATAGGACAAGACCAGTCACTAAAGGGAAAATTGGGGGCAAACCTAACAACTGAGCAGGGATATCAAGCAGCTAGAAATGCTACCCTCAACGCGATAGCACACCTAAAATCAGCATGCAAAGGTGATTTAGAAATAGTAAAAAAATGTGTAAATATTAGAGTTCTAATTGCCTGCACTTCTGATTTTATTGACCATCCTAAGGTTGGTAATGGTGCCTCTGACCTCATATCAGATATTTTTGGTATAGCTGGGCCTCACTCTCGAGCAGCTGTTGGATGTAGTTCATTACCATTAGATTGTGCGGTAGAAGTTGAGTCAATATGGGAAATTTTATGATTGGACATATGGAATGAATGGTGGTGAATCTCTTGTCTCTACTCTTATAGACAATGGTGTAAAATATATTTTTGGCGTACCTGGTGAAAGTTATCTTTCAGTGTTAGAAGCCATTAGGGCAAAAAACAATGCTTTAAGATTTATTAATACACGACATGAATCTGGAGCATCATTCGCAGCTGATGCCTATGGTCGCCTCACAAGTAGACCTGGGGTTGCATTTGTTACAAGAGGCCCAGGTGCCACAAACGCTTCAATAGGAATCCATACTGCACGCCAGGATAGCAATCCTTTGGTCATGTTTGTAGGACAAGTGCCAACAGATCAACTGGGACTAGAGTCTTTTCAAGAAATAAACTATTCAGAAATGTTTGGACAAGTAGCAAAAGCTGTCATAGAGCCTATAAAAGCAGAAGATGTTAGTTCTGCTACCGAAGAAGCACTTAGGATTTCTATGGAAGGACGACCGGGACCTGTTATTGTCCCACTACCTGAAGATGTAGGTTTTGGAGAGGTGAAAAATAAATTAGAGATAGAACCTGTTGATAGGGCAACTATCTTAGCGGAAGTAGAATTAATAAATTCTGCAGTTGAAATGATAGAGTGTTCTAAGTATCCAGTCATAATAGCTGGAGAAATGATTAATTTTGAACGCTGCAATGATCTTCTCGAAAAATTTGCTTCCCAAATTGGAGCAGGAGTTATTGCAGGATTCCGAAGACAAGGTGTTATAGATTCAAATTATTCCGGATATTTTGGTCATTTTGGCTTAGCTCTAAACGATTATCAAAATGAATTTTGGTCTGATGTAGATTTGGTAATAGGAATAGGCACAAGGCTTGATGGAGCAACTTCGCTTGACTTCTCATTAGTTAGAGAGTCCCAGTCACTTATACAAGTATTTCCAAGTCAAGAAGGACTAATTAACAACAAACCAAATATACCAATCTGTGCGGACAGTAAACCAACCATTATAGCCTTAAGTGAAAAACTAAGTGATCAAGCTCCTTCTAGTAGAATGGAATGGAGAGAAAAGATTAATAGAATATACCGTGATTGGACAAAACCTGAAAATAATCCCTCTATAGGAAATGTAGATCTAGCGGCTATTGCAAGCAAAATGAGTGATCTTTTACCAAGTAATTCTATTATGACCTGCGATGCCGGTAATTTTTCTACGTGGTTTCAGCGCCATGGTTCATATACACACTCTAAGGCTCAAGCTGGACCTGCTGTTGGAGCTATGGGTTATAGTGTGCCATCAGCATTTGGAGCAAAAATAGCCTATCCGGAGCATACTGTCGTTGCTATAGCAGGGGACGGAGGTTTTATGATGACGGGGCAAGAATTAATATCAGCTGTCGAGAATAACCTGCCAATAATTGTAATTGTTTGTGATAATTCTGCTTATGGAACTATAGCTATGCATCAATATGTGCACTATGGAGAAAATAATCAATACGGTACAAAAATTAAAAGCCCCGACTTCGCGGCTGCAGCAAGAGGCTGGGGAGCAAGAGCTTCAACAGTGAGAAAGACTGATGAATTCGAACCCGTATTCAGAAACGCTTTATCCTCCATGGAACCAACACTTATTCATATTGTAACTGATCTAAGAGATCTCAGTGGCACAGGCCTTAAGATGGAATAGTTCCAGATTTCAGAAATTTAGTCATTTAGATTCAGATTTTAGAAATTAAATCAACAGTTTAAAGATGCAAGACACCCCTCTAAAAAGCCAATTTACTGTTCAAGTAGCTGACTCCATAACTGATATTCCGGAAAACACTTGGAATCACTGTTTAAACTCGAACCATCCTTTTATGCTCTTTAACTTTCTTCTTTCATTAGAAGAAAGTGGATCTGCAATCTCTGAAACCGGCTGGAGGGCCCAGCACCTTGTACTATACTCGGGCACAAATATTGTTGGCACTATGCCAATGTATCTAAAAGAGCATTCCGCGGGTGAATATGTTTTTGATCATGGCTGGGCTGATGCTTTTCACAGAGCGGGCGGTAGATATTATCCAAAACTTCAAGTCTCAGTCCCGTTCACACCAGCAACGGGTCCAAGGTTGCTAATTTCACCAAATGTAGACAAACCAGAAATTGCAAGGAAAGCACTAATTTTGAAAGCTATCGAACATTGCCAAAATATGGGTGCATCATCTTTGCACATAACTTTTCCAACGAGAGAAGAGTGGAATAATTTTAGTGAATTAGGGATGCTAAAACGCACAGGGATACAATTTCACTGGTTCAATCAGGGTTATGAAAACTTTGAAGAATTTTTATCTACATTTTCTTCATCGAAGAGAAAACAAATACGAAAAGAACGAAGGAAAGCAATTTTAAATGATATAAAAATTTCAACCCTTTGCGGTGATAGTATTAAAGAGCATCATTGGGATTCATTTTATACATTTTACAAAAATACAGGACAGCGCAAGTGGGGCATTCCCTATTTAAATCGTGATTTTTTTAGCCTCTTAGGGAATAGAATGGCAGATCAAATAATTTTGATTGTAGCCGAGAGGGCAGGTAAACCGATTGGTGCTGCACTAAATTTTCTTGGAAATAATACTTTATATGGAAGAAATTGGGGGTGTATAGAAGACCATAAATTTTTACATTTTGAGGTCTGTTATTACCAAGCAATTGATTTTGCAATTACAAATAAAATTAACAAAATTGAGGCTGGTGCCCAAGGGGGACATAAACTTTCGCGCGGTTACATCCCCACTACTACATATTCATCACATTGGATAGCTCACCCAGGATTACGTCAGGCAGTTAGTGAGTATCTTACAAACGAAGTTACTAACGTGGATAGGGAAATAAAAATTTTAGAAAAACACTCACCCTTTAAACGAGTATAGTAGAATCAATCGACGCACATCAATTTAAGACTTTAGTTTTTTCTGTTTAAAAGGATCTAAATAATATTCAAAACTAATTTCATCTTTCACATAGTCTAATCTGACCATTCCTCCTTTCTCTAGTTTTCCAAATAACATTTCGTCTGCTAACGGTTTTTTTATTTTTTCTTGAATTAAACGTGAGATGGGTCTAGCACCATAAGTTGAGTCGAATCCTTCAGAAACAAGCCACTCAATAACTCTCTCTCCTACTTCAATTTCTACTTTTTTATCAGCAAGAAGCTCCTCAAGTTGCATAATAAACTTCCCCACTACCAGTCTTACTATTTCAGGTGTAAGTGGCGAAAATGCGATAATAGCATCTAGTCGATTACGAAATTCAGGTGAGAATAATTTCGTTATTGCCTCTTGGTCATCACCCGAGCGTGTCTCACGCTCAAAGCCTATAGCTGGCTTAGCAAGATCTGCCGCACCGGCATTGGTCGTCATAATTATTATTATATTACGAAAATCTATTTTCTTACCATTATGATCAGTGAGAGTACCATGATCCATTACTTGAAGAAGAAGATTGAAAAGATCGGGGTGTGCCTTCTCTATCTCATCAAGCAACAATACGGCATGAGGAGTTTTATCTACTGCATCCGTCAACAAGCCACCTTGATCAAAACCAACATAACCCGGTGGTGCACCAATTAGCCTTGAGACAGTATGGCGTTCCATATATTCAGACATGTCAAAACGAATTAGGTCTATTCCAAGAGTATGTGCCAATTGGCGAGCAACCTCAGTTTTACCTACACCAGTAGGACCAGAAAAGATGTATGAACCTACTGGCTTCTCAGTTTCTCTTAATCCTGCACGAGCTAATTTAATTGCATTACTAACTTGAGTAATTGCACTGTTCTGACCAAAAACAACAGTTGCCAGATCTCTTTCTAAGTTTTTTAGAGATGTTTTATCTTCCCCACTTACGGTTTTCGGTGGAATTCTGGCAATCTTAGAAATTACAGACTCCACGTCTCTGACACCAACGGTCTTTTTCCTCTTTGAATTACTTTTGAGAGCTTGCATAGCACCAACTTCATCAATTACATCAATAGCTTTATCGGGTAATTTACGGTCATGAATATATCTATCAGATAACTCTACAGCAGATCTAATTGCTTCAGAAGTATATTTAATTTGATGATGCTCCTCATAATAAGGTTTTATACCACGCAATATTTTTATTGCATCCTCAAGAGATGGTTCTCTAATATCAATTTTTTCAAATCTGCGTGATAGTGCTCTGTCTTTATCAAAGTAATTGCGGTATTCCTTGTAAGTAGTTGATCCAATACAACTCAAAGACCCTCTTTGAAGTGCGGGTTTCAAAATGTTTGAAGCATCCATAGATCCGCCAGATGTAGCTCCAGCACCTATTATTGTATGGATTTCATCAATAAAAAGAATTGCCCCATCAATCTCATCTAATTGGCTAATTACAGCCTTAATTCGTTCTTCAAAATCTCCTCTATAGCGAGTACCAGCCAACAATAGACCCATATCGAGAGAATAAATTGTTACTGAAGCAATTACCTCAGGTACTTGTTTATCCACTATTCTTCTTGCTAAGCCTTCAGCTATAGCAGTTTTTCCTACCCCTGGATCACCCACAAATAGAGGGTTGTTCTTACGACGGCGACAAAGCACTTGGACAGTTCGTTCTATTTCCTGATCTCGTCCGATAAGGGGGTCAATTTTACCTTCTCGAGCTTCCTCATTAAGGTTTGCACAATAGGATTCAAGTGCATTCATCCCCTTTTTAACAACAACATCATCAGTATTTTCTTCTGACCCTGACACCCCCCGATATTCAAGATTATCTCCTTTATTTGATTTCTTAATTCCATGGGAAATAAAATTTACTATGTCGAGTCTTGTTAGAGATTGTTTTTTAAGAAAAAACACCGCATGACTCTCACTCTCAGAAAACATTGCAACTAGTACATTCGCACCTGTAACCTTGTCACGCCCTGAGGACTGGACATGAATAACAGCACGCTGAACTACACGCTGGAAAGAGGTAGAATAACCCAATTCTTCGCCATGATCTGAATCCGTGGTTTTGTATTGCTCCTTATTCAGCTCTGTATTAATAAACACAGTTAAATCTTCTTGTAATTTAGATGTATCCACATCACATGCTTCAAAAACAGCTTTAGAATCTGGATCTTCTAATAATGCCAACAACAAATGCTCTAATGTTACGAATTCATGGTCGTTTTTCTTAGCAACAGAAAAGGCAACTTGCAGACTTTTTTCAAGGTTAGTTGAAAGCATTTAAAAATATAATCCTATAGTAATTTTTTAATCCTTTTCCATCGTACACTGTAATGGATGTTCATTGTGTTTTGCGAATTCAATTACCTGTTTAACCTTTGTTTCGGCAACCTCAAAAGTAAAAACCCCACATACTCCCACCCCTCTTCGATGAACATGCAGCATAACGTCAGTAGCCTTTTGGTTGCTCATTGAAAAAAAGGACTGCAAAACTATAATGACAAATTCCATTGGGGTGTAATCATCGTTTAGTAATAATACTTTGTACATAGAAGGCTTTTCAACCTCAGCCCGTTTCTTTGTTATAACTCCTGATATATCCTCTGGTCCAAGATCTGTTTTTCTATCATTCATTAGCTTCTAAATCCTAACAAAGCGTAAATTACTTTCACCAAAACAATAGGCCATATATACACTTGGCTATCATAAGTTGAAAATTTTCACGAATAAATGGAATTAAATGACTATATCTATATCTGCAAAGAAGAAACTAATCTCTATAGCAGCGTTTTCTGGTGAATCAGATCCATGAACTGAATTAGCCTCAACTGATTCTCCAAAATCCTTCCTTATCGTTCCTTCATCTGCATTTGCTGGGTTTGTAGCACCCATTATAGATCGATTTTCCGTAATAGCTTGTTCTCCTTCTAAGACTTGGACAACAACTGGACCAGAAGTCATATACTTACACAAGTCATCGTAAAAAGCTCTCTCTTTGTGGATTTGATAAAATTTCTGAGCTTGACCTAAAGTGAGATGTATACGCTTTTGTGCAACTATTTTTAGCCCACGAATCTCAAAACGCTCATTAATAGCGCCTGTTAGATTACGACGGGTTGCGTCGGGCTTTATTATTGAAAGAGTTCGTTCAGTCGCCATTTCAATTAATCTCCAGAATTTTTTTAATGAACTATATAAGATGGGAAAACTTTTGCTTCAACAAGATTAAAATATTTATAAATAAAATTTATTATTTTCATAATTTAATTACTTTTTTTCGCAAATATACATACGAGTTTACTTGTATATTTATAAATCTTCATAGTTTTCATTTACAAACCTATCAAGTAATTTTACACCAAACCCACTTGCCCCCTTAGGTACAATTGAATTTTCAGAGCCCTTCATCCAGGCCACTCCAGCAATATCAATATGTGCCCATGGAGTATTACCTACAAAACGCTGCAATAACTGTGCACCAGCAATACTGCCGGCTTCTCGCGATTTTCCAACGTTCTTCATATCAGCAATTGCTGAATTAATTTCCTTGTCATAACGAACATCTAGAGGAAGTTGCCAAATATCTTCACCTACATATTTTCCTGCATTAATTAAATTGTCTGCTAAATTTTGATTGTTTGAAAAAACACCAGCCATGTGAGAACCCAAAGTCACAACTACTGCTCCAGTTAAGGTTGCTAGGTTTATAATTACAGAGGGACTATACTTACTTTGGGCATAGTATAAAACGTCAGCGAGGACCAGACGGCCTTCTGCATCTGTGTTTATTACCTCGATAGTTTGCCCAGACATGGTAGTCACAACATCGCCTGGTCTTTGTGCCTTACCATCGGGCATATTTTCAACAAGCCCGACAATACCAACCACATTACACTTTGCTTTCCTACCTGCCAATGCACGCATTGTACCAATTACGGCACCTGCACCCGCCATATCATATTTCATTTCCTCCATTCCGCCCGACGGTTTGAGAGAAATACCACCAGTATCAAATGTTACCCCTTTTCCAACTAAAGCTACAGGTGTTTCCTTAGAACTGTTTGGATTACCTTTCCAATGCATAATAGCTACAATTGGTTCTTTCTCGCTTCCTTGGGAGACACCGAGCAAGGCTCCCATACCTAATTTCTCCAATTCATTTTTTTTAAGTAGTTTCACATCAATCCCTAATTCTTGCATATTCATGATATCTCGGCCAATTGCTTCTGGGTATTTGACATTACCAGGTTCAGAAATTAGGTCGCGCGCGAGATTTACACCTTTTGCCACCTCACTTCTAATAGAAAATATATTCTGAGCATCCAAATGGTCATTAACCAGAACATTTGCCGTATTTATAGAAATTGATGAGACGGAATTTTTCTCATTTGTAAAGTATTTTGAGAATTTATAACTTCCAAGCTTTAGTCCATAAGCAATTTCTAAAGCAAGATTAACATCTGTCATGCCCATTTCAGAAAAAGATTCTATGGCTAAATCAACACTTTCTTCCTTACAATGAGCAAGAGCTTTAAGAGCTGTTGCTCCTGCCCTTTGAATATTTAAGATTGAAAATTCTGAAGCCTTACCAAGCCCACAGAGCAATATTCTATTTAATGACAAACCATGTGGTGCCTCAATAATCAAAGTGGAATAAAGCTTAGCGTCATATGAATTTAACTCGATAGCCCTACTAATTGCACCTTCAGTAAAAGTATCAACTGATTTCGCAAATTCAGTTAGGCCATCACCTTCTGCTAGGAAAATTATAAGTGAGCCAGAAGTAGGTATTTCGATAGGTGCAAATTCAATCTTCATTCTTATCTCTCCGTAACAAAGAAAAAATTATAAAAGGTATAAGATTTAAACATTTATACGCTATAGACCTTTTCTACAACTTATTCTCAGATAACACATAAAAAAAAACGTTTATTCTAGGCTGTGCCTGATCGATCTACCACCCTATAATGTATGCCATGTTGAGATATCAAAGATATATATTAAGGCATTTAGCTTTACCTGTTTTGTTCATTACAGTTGGGCTTACCGCCATCATTTGGCTTACTCAGTCTCTGAGATTCATTGATCTGATAGTTAATAAAGGTCTTTCTCTGAGCTCATTTCTTCATCTTTCGTTGTTATTATTACCATCTTTTTTGGGCGTGATTCTCCCTATCTCTCTTTTTTGTGCCATACTTTTTGTCTACAACCGACTAGCTATTGACAGTGAGCTGGTTAGTTTAAGAGCTAGTGGGGCAAGCCAATGGTCACTCGCAAAACCCGCAATTATTTTAGCAGGGATCGTGATGATTATAGTTTATGCAATAAATATGTATTTCACCCCTTTATCTTATCGCAATTTTAAAGATAAACAGACTGTAATTCGCAGCGATTTCTCCTCTGTCCTTCTACAAGAAGGAGTTTTTACAACCTTAGTAAATAACGTAACTGTATACGTAAGGGCAAGAAATACTGATGGAAGGCTCCGTGGAATATTAGTCCACGATGAAAGAATACCTGATCAACCTGTTACAATGATGGCCGAAAGCGGAACTTTGGTTCGTACTGAATCAGGACCACGTTTTGTACTTATAAACGGAAATAGACAAGAAATTGATAAGGGATTGGGTAGACTTTCTCTTTTATACTTTGATTCATATGCACTAGACATTCAATTTATTACTGAAAACCCCGAAGATCGCTGGAGGGAGCCTCGAGAGCGATACTTACACGAACTTCTTAATCCAGGTCCAGGCTACGATGATCAACGCAATCGTAGTAAATTTTTAGCGGAGGCTCATCAAAGAATAATTTCACCATTATTTGCTATTGCTCTAACTGCCATTGCAATGGCATCAGTGCTAGGAGGTACCCTAAACAGACGGGGGCAATGGCGCCAAATTCTAATCGGCATCCTAGCTGGCTTTGCACTTGAGGCTATAGGCCTCTTACTAGCAAACCTTGTAGCTAAGCAGCCGCAATATGCTTGGTTAATGTATATTAATGTTGCTGTATTTACCCTAGCTGGTTTTTATCTGATGCTGAGACATAGATTAAAGATAAATAATAATTCCTTTGTGATAACAAAGGGACAAGAGTCATGAAAACAATGCGACTTTCTCCAACACTATCTTTTTATATTGGCAAACAGTTTATAACAGGAATTGGTATTGTTTTTTTAGTTTTTGTTGTAACAATATTTATTTTTGATGCTGTCGAACTTTTGCGTCGTGGTTCGGGAGCAAACAAAGAGTTCGCAACATTTGTCACTATGTTGCAAATGGCACTACTACGTATTCCCTTTATGGCTCAAAAGGTTTTGCCATTTGCGGCCTTAGTAGGAGGGTTATGGACTTTTACACGGTTAACAAAAAACCATGAACTAATTGTTGCTCGAGCCGCAGGTGTTTCAGTTTGGCAGTTCTTACTACCAATACTTGTCATAGCTTTAATTTTAGGCACTTTCACAATCACAGTTTTTAATCCTATGTCTGCTGCTATGGTAAACAAATATGAGCAAATGGATGCTCAGTATCTTGGTGGAAACTCAAGCCTTCTAGCATTGTCTCAAAACGGTATTTGGCTTAGACAAAATGATACAGAGATGCAATCTGTAGTTCACGCTCGTAGAATCAGTGAGGATGATGTAGTACTACATGATGTAATCATATTTTCATTCCTCAAAGACGATCAGTTTGTTAATAGAATTGACGCAGAGGAAGCCAAATTATCAAAAGGTAAATGGCAATTAACAAAAGCAGTTATAACAGGCCCTGACCAGCCTGCCATATTTCATGATACATATTTTCTCCCTACTTCTTTAACATTTGACCAAATTGAAGATAGCTTTGCCCCTCCCGAAACTCTCTCATTTTGGGCACTTCCTGGCTTTATTAAAGTATTGGAGAATTCTGGTTTTTCTGCTGTCGCACATAGACTGCACTGGCATTCACTACTTGCTGGACCATTATTACTGTGTGCGATGGTTTTAATTGCCGCAACATTTTCTCTTAGATTCAGGAGAAAAGGTGGAATATGGATTTTAATTGCTGCTGCAGTATTAACTGGATTCATTCTTTATTTCTTATCTGACCTAGTTCTCGCTCTTGGATTGTCTGGGAATATTCCAGTTGCTCTTGCTGCATGGACTCCAGCAGGAATCTTCACTCTCGTTGGAATTGCAAGTTTATTTCATTTGGAGGACGGATAATGGGATTTTCAAAATGTATAGGATCCCAGATGCTAGAGAAAATTTATCCAAAAAATATTTTCACATTCAAATTAATATTTTTTTTATTGATGACAGGCCTTAATTTAGTGAACGCCAATACCAGCTACGCGGAAAGAAACCAACATTTCCATGAGAATGTTTTACTGTTTGCAGATGAAGTAATTTACGACGATAAGAAAGGTATTATAAAAGCCCAAGGCAATGTAGAAATCTCCCAAGCAGGAAGAATTATTATTGCAGATTCAATAGTTTACAGAAGAAATAATGATGAGCTAAGTGCCCGTGGAAATGTTACGCTGATGGAACCATCTGGCGAAGTTGCATTTGCCAATTATGTAAAACTCAAAGATCAAATGAAAGAAGGCATCCTTGATAAACTTCTTTTAATACTTAATGACAACTCAAGAATTTCTGCTAATTCAGCCAAAAGAATAAATGGTACTAGGACCGAAATGAATAAGGCTGTCTATTCTCCATGTGAACTCTGCCCTGAGAATCCTGATGAACCACCATTATGGCAAATTAAAGCAATGAAGGTAATACATGATCTTAAAGCTCGGGACATTGCTTATCGAGATGCATGGATAGAATTTTATGGCATGCCTTTTCTTTATACTCCTTATTTTCAACATCCTGACCCTACCGTCGATCGTCGTAGTGGTTTTCTTGCACCTAGCTACAGCAATTCATCTTCTTTAGGATTCGAGCTTACAACTCCTTATTATTGGAATATCTCACCTGAAAAAGATGCTACATTTGCCCCAAGCTTCTACACCGATGGAGGAGCAGTCTTAAGCGGTGAATATCGTGAACATTTGGGAAATGGTGAATTTCGAATATCACCCAGTATAACCTACACTGACAAGTTAGATGATGATGGCAATGAGATTAATGGGAATGAATTTCGTGGGCATCTATTTAGTGACGGTCATTTTGAAATTAATGATATATGGGAATGGGGTTATAAATTTGAGAGAGCTAGTGATGATACTTATCTAAGAAGATACAGAATTAAGTCGGAAGATACACTACTTACAAACCCTTATATTGAAGGTTTAAACGGTAGCAATTATGCTGCTGCAAACGCCTATTTTTTTCAGGGATTAGAGGAAAATGATGACCAAGGTCAGATACCATTTGTATTTCCATTAGCTGAGTTTAGCCATATTAGTAAACCTGGCTGGAATGGCTCATACCGCACCCTAAAAACCAATCTTATGTTATTACAGAGATTAGAAGGCACTGATAGTAGAAGGTTTTCAATTGAGGGTAGTTTGCACTTGCCAACAAAAAGCAAGGGGGGGCATTTGTGGACAGGATCTCTTAATCTAAGAGCTGACTTATATCACGTAAACAATGTTATTAATCGACGAGATCCATTAGCAAATACAAGCTCAGGATTAACAGGACGCATTAGGCCCACAGCCCTATTAGAGTGGAGATACCCACTTATAAAACGTCAAAAAACTGTAAATCATATTTTAGAACCTGTCGTGCAAGGGATATTCAGTCCTTATGGGGGTAACCCAGTAGAAATTCCCAATGAAGATAGCCAAAATTTTGAATTTAATGACTCAAACCTCTTCAGTAAGAGTCGTTTCACAGGCTTAGACAGACTCGAAAGTGGTCCAAGAATAAATTATGGCATTAGGTATGGAGCCTATGGGGCCAGTGGTGGAAGAACTACGGCATTGATTGGCCAAAGTGCCCGTTTGAAAGATGATGATACTTTTGGGTTAGGAAGTGGTCTAGAAGATCATTATTCAGACTATGTTGGAAGATTAATGGTTGAGCCTTCAAACTATTTCTCTCTTGCTTACCGATTTAGATTAGATAAAAAGACTATCGAGGCTCGACGAAATGAAATTACGTTAAGAGGTGGCCCAGATTATTTAAAATTACATTTAGGTTATGCTTTATTAGATGAACAGCTTTCAGAAGTCGAAACATCTGGCTTTGCTAACCGTGAAGAAATGGTTACCTCTGTTGTATCAAAATTTACAGATTTCTGGAGTATCTCAGCAGATTTGAGGCGTAATCTTACTGGTTCTGGAGGGACAGTATCATGGTCTTCTGGTCTTACATATGAAGATGAATGTTTTTTGTTTGTAACAAAGTATGGTCGAACATTTACACGTGATCGCGAAGTTGAGCCTGATGACACTCTAATTTTTAAAGTATTATTAAAAAACCTTGGGTAAACAATACTAAGAGAATAATATTCTATGATAATTCTTTTATTTCTTAGGTTGCAACCGCTCAAAAAATACAACACTAATTAATCAATAAAGTTAAAACTTTGTGAGTAAAGTTATTTTTATGTGCTTAAAATTCAAAAACTTTTTCGTGGTCATATCATTTGCTAGTATTTTCTGCGGTGCACAATTTTTTGTTGCACCATCTTTCAGTTCAGATGCAGAGGATATTATCAAAATCGCTGCCGTGGTAAATGATGATGTAATTTCTATGTATGACCTTCTATCAAGGGTTGATATTGCCATTGCTACTTCAAACTTACGTGACAGCGAACAGTTGAGAAAGCAAATTACACCGCAGATCCTTAAAACAATGATCGATGAGCGTCTTCAAATACAGGCAGCAAATTCTCTAGAGTATACTGTAAGTGAAGAGGCTTTAAATGCAGCAATTGAATCACTAGAAGAAAGAAATGGAAACCCTCCAGGTAGTTTTGAAAAATTTCTTAAAGCTAACAAACTTAGTAAGGAAACCGTAGATTCTCAAATTAAGGCTGAAATTTCTTGGGCTACAGTTGTAAGCCGGAGATTTGGCAATACTATTTCAGTTGGGGAAGATGAGATAGATGAATCTATTGCAAGGATAGAAGCTTCTCGGGGGAAGCCTGAATATCTAATTAGTGATATTTTTCTTTCTGTTGATAACAAATCCCCTGACCCTAAAATCAGTAAGCTCGCAGATAATCTAGTTTCACAACTTAGGGGGGGCTCTGATTTTTTTAGTATTGCTCGACAATTTTCTCAAAGTGCAAATGCCTCAGTTGGCGGCGACTTAGGTTGGATTTTAGAAGATCAGCTGCCCACAGAAATATCAAATATTGTTAAACAACTTAGCCCAAACGAAATTTCTTCCCCCATTCGAACTTATGAGGGAATTTTCATCATCAATTTAAGATCTAAGAGGCTGGCACTTACAGCAAACCCATTAGATACAAAAGTCAACCTAACACAGATAATCGTCAAAAATTATAACCAGCAGACATCGCTAAATCTTGAGTTATTAGACCGCTTGCGTGAAAATTCAAAGAATTGTGATGACTTATTAAAGAATAGTTCTGGAAAAGTGTCAGATTTATCAGGAAGCCTTGGAAACATTGAGATACGAGATCTTCCAAAAGATTTACAAGATCTTATTTTAGCAATCCCAATTGGTCAACTTAGTCAACCTCAGATTTATGAAAACGGTTATAGAGCACTAATGGTTTGTGAAAGGCAAGAGACCAAGGTAAAATTACCAGAGCGAGAGAAAATTCTAGTAAAAATCGCAAATAAAAGATTGGAGCTTCTAGCTCGTAGATATTTAAGAAACCTTCGTAGGCAGGCATTTATTGATGTCCGAATTTGATGACAATAAATCACCGCAAAAGCTTGATTTATCATCTCTACCTAAGCTCTCTCAAATTCTGCATAAACATAACCTGTCTCCGAAGAAATCTCTAGGTCAACATTTTCTTCTGAATAAATCTATTTGCTCTCGTATAGCCGAATCATCTGGCGACCTATCAGAAACTACTGTGATTGAGGTCGGACCTGGGCCTGGTGGGCTTACAAGAGCATTACTTGAAATGGGTGCAAAGCAAGTCATCGCTATCGAAAAAGATAAGAGGTGTATAGCAGCCCTAAATGAGCTTGCGTTAATTTCTAATGGTCGCCTTATTGTAAGAGAAGGCAATGCTTTGGATTTTAATTTTGTTCAAAATATACCTTATCCTAAACATATCATTTCCAACCTTCCATATAATATCTCTACCCAGCTATTAGTTAAATGGCTCGATCAGTCAAATGAATTTTCTCAAATGGTACTTATGTTTCAAAAAGAAGTTGCTCTTAGGATTGTAGCTAAACCTAATACATCAGCCTACGGTCGATTATCAATATATGCTCAATGGCTTTGCAAATGTGAGATTGTTTTTGACCTTAAGCCTAATGCATTCTCACCACCACCAAAAGTTAACTCAACTATTATTAGACTTACTCCATATACAGAACCGTTATTTAAGGCACCGAAAGAGGTACTTTTGAGAATAATTGCTGCAGGGTTTGGCCAACGTCGTAAAAAATTAAGAAGCTCTCTTAAGAATGCTATCGATGACCCAGAGATTATTCTTAAGAACACAGGAATTTCGTCCGACAGAAGAGCAGAGACATTAACTTTGGAAGAATGGTGTTCTCTAGCAAGGGAATGTGCTGACACAAATCTAAAGATAAAACGTCAATGAAAAAAATTTCTGTTTTATATATTAAATTTTTCCAATTATTCTAAGCCCTTGAAACTGTTAGAATAAAAACTGTAGCATTTATTGTTTAGAGAAACTATAGAACTCTGCACCATAAACTTAAGATAATTAATATTGGTTTTTAATTATTGGAAACTATTATGATTAGTATAGTATCAGAAAGTCAGGGTATAAAATCACAAATTGAATTACTACTTAATTCATCATTCGGTGAAAAACGCAAAACTCTTCCCTCACAAAAATTTCGGAAAGGGTCAAAGCCGATACAAAATCTTAGCTTTATAGCTATGAAGGAAGAATTAGTAGTTGGGGTAATTAGATTCACAAAAATTAGTATTGGTAATGAGTTTACGTGCCTCTTGCTAGGGCCAATCGCAGTTCTTCCTGAATATCAAGGAATAAAAATAGGGTCTTCTTTGATGAAACATGGTCTAAAAGCAGCCAAAAATGCGGGATATGAATTAGTTGTTGCAATTGGTGATCCAGAATTTCTTGGTGACTTCGGTTTTATTTCTATTGAGGGTAAAGAATTAACTTTTCCAATTTTTGTAGACAAAAATAGATTTCTTATAAAAGAACTTATTGAAGGATCCTCCAAATTAGCAAAAGGTAAAATCAAGCTGGCATAAGATTAGAGTATAAGACTTTAAGTTGATTTTAACTGCAAAACGAACTCTTGCAGACCTGTTTGCCTTTCACGTCTATATCGTTCTGCAAGAAGTATTGAGGTTACACTCTCTACAGCCTCATCCAATGAACGATTAATTACAACATAATGATAGTCTGAAAAATGACTCATCTCATCACTAGCTTTTGCCATTCGGCTTGCAACAACATTGTCAACATCCTGTGCCCGTCTTCTAAGTCTTTGTTCTAACTCATCTAAGCTAGGAGGAAGAATGAATACAGATACAACATCATTTGCCATAGAAGATACAAGCTGACTATGTCCCTGCCAATCGATATCAAAGATTATATCTCTACCATTACCGAGTGCAGCTTCAACAGGCTCGCGAGGGGTACCATAACTCCTACCAAAAACAGTTGCATACTCTAAAAATGCACCTTGGCTAACTAATTTCTCGAATTTCTCATCGTCAACAAAACTATAATCCCTACCTTCTATTTCATCAGACCGCTTCGGCCTGGTTGTGACTGAAACAGACATCTCAAGACTATCAACTGATTCCAACAAACGTCTTGTGATAGTTGTTTTACCTGCACCAGAAGGTGATGATAATACAAGCATTATTCCTCTGCGATTTGTCATTTCTTCCATTTTAAGGCCCTATTCAATATTTTGAACCTGCTCTCTGAATTGATCTATAATTAGTTTCATTGATAGGCATGTTTCTGTTAACTGATAATCATTTGATTTTGAGCAAAGAGTGTTTACCTCCCTGTTTAACTCTTGTGATAAAAAATCCAACTTCCTACCCATTGGTTCATTTTTCTCTATCTGCTTTCTTGCAGCTGAGAGATGACTTTGCAAACGGTCTATTTCTTCACTCACATCATTTTTTATAGCCAGAAGAGTTATTTCCTGAGCTAATCTCTCTTCTGATACTGGATTGGTATCATCTAATAAATCCTTTAACTGCTTCTTAAATCGAGTGACTATTTGATCTGGCCTAACCTGTGATTTATCACGTGCAAGTAATACAAGATTTTCTATTTGACTCAGATGCCCATAAAGGATGCTCCTAATACTATATCCTTCTTGATTTCTCATTTTTACTAAATCGTCTAAAGCCATTTCTAGTGTTTTCAATATTAATTCCTTAAGAACTGATAAATCACACTCCACCTCATCATTATTTACCTGATCAATGACCCCTCGAAGTGATAAAAGTCCATCAAACCTAGGTGGAGAAATGTTTGAAGAAGCCTCATATTCTTTCCAAAGTGTAATCGCCTGATTTAACATTTCCCTATTAAAACTAAAGTTAGACTTATTGGGAGATTTAACAAACTTTAGACTTGCAAAGATATGCCCCCGTTTTATTCGACCTATCACTTTTCGACGGACCTCAGGTTCTATTTTTTCAAAATCCGCTCCCAATCTACATCTAATATCAAGTGTTTTACTATTTAGACTCTTAAGTTCCCAGACCCACTCATAAGGAGGATATGTTCCATCATTACTTGCGAATCCTGTCATACTACTTACCATCTCATTCCCATCCGTATTTATTTTCATGAGGACCCTAATAAGAACTATATTAAATTTAGACTATATACTTGCCACTTCAAAACCAATAAATTGATTAAAAATGAAAAACCCTCGTACAATATTAATAACTGGTGCCAGTAGCGGTATAGGCGAAGCTTTAGCCGTCCATTACTCCAAAGAAGCAGTTTTACTGGCATTGACCGGAAGGAACCTTGAGCGACTGCGTAATGTGGCTAAACAATGCGAAGAACATGGTGCTGAGGTAATTTATGAAGTCCTAGATGTTAAAAATTCAAATGCGATGCATAATTTTATAAGTAAAATTGAAGAAATTCATCCTATTGATATGTTATTTGCAAATGCGGGTGTATCATATTCAACAACTGATACGTACATAGACAAACCCTCAAAAGACATTGAAATTGTAATGGTCAATCTCTGTGGCGTAATCCACACAATTAATCCTGTAATTGAAAAAATGAAAATCCGTGGTAGGGGACAAATTGGTATTATGTCCTCCCTAGCTGCCTATATTCCCACACCTAATTATCCAGCATATGGTGCAACTAAGGCGGCTGTAAAAAGCTTTGGATTAGCTTTAAGAGCTGAAAATGCCCCTCATGGGATAGGAGTAAGTGTCATTTGTCCAGGTTATGTTCACTCATTAATGACGAAAAACCTTAATAAGCCCTTCAAGATTATTGATGCTAAAACAGCAGCAGAAATCATCAAAAGAAAAATTATAAAAAATCCATCTATAATTGCCTTCCCCTTTAGTGTTTACATTTGTGTGATATTTGTTGCATGTTTCTCAAGACTATTTCTAGCCAAAATAAATTCTGCAATTAATAACCAAGAAAGAGACCCTTAAACCATTACTAGATTAATTATTTTTTTCTAATTGCCGCCATATCTTAACATTTTTATTATGTTCCTGAAGAGTTCGTGCAAATCTGTGTCCACCCTTGCCATCTGCCACAAAATATAGGGCATCAGTTATAGCAGGATTTAATGCCGCAAATATAGATTGCCTACCGGGGTTAGAAATTGGCAATGGTGGCAAACCTTTTGTTCTATATGTATTAAAAGGGCTTTCGGTAGCTAAATCATTCTTAGTCAATTTTCTACCCAGTTTTACTTTACCACCCGTAATCGAGTAAATTACGGTAGGGTCAGACTGTAGTAGCATGTTAAGTCTGAGTCGATTTAAAAATACTGCAGAGATTATTGGCCTCTCGTTTTCACGGCCAGTCTCCATCTCTATAATAGATGCCATAATAACTGCATCTGCTGGTTTTTTATAAGGCAAATTTTCTTTTCGATCTTTCCATAATTCTTTAAGAGTATTATTCATTGCAATCTTCATACGATCAATGATTGATTGCCGCGAATCACCAAATTGAAAACTATATGTCTCAGGTAAAAGCGACCCCTCTTCGGGAACCTCGAATACATCCCCAACTAAAGCTTTATTCAAAATTATCTGTTTAATCACGGCATCACTGGTTATGCCCTCAGTAAAGGTTATATTTCTTCTAACAACATCACCTCCTTCAATTTTTAGCATTACATCGTGTGCTGATATTCCCTTATCAAATTTATATTCACCTGCTTTTAATTGCCCGCTAACTCCATTAATCCAGACTCCATAGGTAAAAATATATGCGTTAGATATTACTCCAGATGAAGATAGATTTTCAGCAATCTCCTCAGTACCTATTCCAGGAGTAATAACAAATGTCTTTGGCTGTTCAAGGGGGCCAGGTTGTTTAAACTCGTTAATGATATATAGATAAGCAGCAAGTAGACAGAAAAGACTAGTACTAACGAACCCAAAAAATAATATAAAAAAAATCTTACGTCTTAGAAGTATTTTCATACTAAGGTCATTCGTAAGCGCTTACAATCACCGTTGCATTGGTTCCACCAAAACCAAAAGAGTTTGACAAGGCATGTCGAACTTTTCGTTCCTTAGCTTTATGAGGAACAAGATCAATATCACAACCATCTGAAGGATTTTCGAGGTTTAATGTTGGCGGGACTATTCCATGCTTAATTGCCAGAATACAGAATATCAGTTCCACAGCACCAGCTGCTCCTAGCAAATGTCCGATAGAACTTTTTGTCGATGACATAGATATTGAGTATGCTGAATCACCAAAAAGTCTCTTCACCGCCCCTAACTCAATCTCATCACCTAAGGGCGTCGATGTTCCATGGGCATTTATATAATCAATATTTTCTGGGTTTAATTGAGCACGCTTCAAAGCAGACTTCATAGAACGAAAGCCACCACTTCCGTCTGCTGCTGGGGCTGTTACATGATGGGCATCGCCGCTCATTCCATAGCCGGTTACTTCAGCATAAATTTTAGCTCCACGTCTTTTTGCATGTTCAAGTTCCTCTAATACGACTACACCAGATCCATCACCCATTACGAATCCATCTCTGTCTTTATCCCATGGTCTTGAAGCCTTTGTCGGTGTGTCATTATAATTAGTGCTTAAAGCCCTAGCCGCAGAGAACCCTGTAACTCCTAATCTGCATACTCCAGCTTCTGCACCCCCTGCGATCATGACATCAGCATCATCAAACATTATCAACCGAGAAGCATCCCCTATAGCATGAGCACCAGTTGAACACGCAGTTACTACTGCATGATTTGGTCCACGAAATCCATGCTTAATAGAAACGTGTCCAGATGCTAAATTTATAAGGCTTGACGGAATAAAAAATGGGCTTAAACGACGTGGCCCTTTCTCATTAACTAATATTGCTCCCTGCTCAATTGCACGCAGTCCACCAATTCCAGAACCTATCATTACCCCTGTTCGGTCTTTTTGCTCATCCCGTTCTGGACTCCAACCTGAGTCTTCTATAGCTCCTGCAGCAGCACCTAGTGCATAGATAATAAAATCATCCATCTTCCGGACATCTTTTGCTGGCATATAGTTTTCAGGATTAAATTTCCCCGAGCCGTCTCCTCGCGGTACTTGGGCAGCAATTTTGCATGGTAAATCTGAAATATCGAAAGTTTCAATTTTAGCAACGCCAGAATTGCCTTCAATTAGTCTATTCCAGCTCTCACTAACTCCATCTGCAAGCGGAGTTACCGCACCTAGTCCCGTAACTACAACTCTTCTCACGGCATAGTTTCCCCTAAAACACTATAACCTTAAATGACTCTCATCAAATTCATCTTGAACACTGTCGCAAGAAGTCCTGCATAAAGCGGTCAGGAAATCTGCTCAATAAAATTGATAGCGTCCTTAACCGTAAGGATTTTTTCTGCGGCATCATCTGGGATTTCACACCCGAACTCCTCCTCAAAGGCCATAACCAATTCTACGGTATCTAGGCTATCAGCACCAAGATCATCAATAAAACTCGCACCTTCAGTTACTTTTTCTTCGTCGACACCAAGGTGCTCGACTACAATTTTTTTTACACGGGCAGCGATATCATCACTCATCGAAAATTCCCTCGGGCTATAATCTGTTGTTTGGGTGGCCTATAACTTATAGACCTAATTACGAATCACTTAGCTAGCCTATATTCATATTAATAAACAAAATTCAAGACTGCAATATAGACTAACCGCGCGGTTGGTAGCACAATTTAAAACGTTTGGCCATATGTCTGAACTATGTGATACATATTTTTAATTTTATTCAAGTCAATTTTGGCTCAAATCATAGCCATTCCGCCATTTATGTGCAAAGTTTGTCCAGTTATATAGGATGATTCCTCACTGGCTAAATACAAACAACCAGCAGCAACATCTGCAGGTGTGCCGAATCGGCCAGTTGGGATAAGAGCCCTTAACTTCTCAACTTGTTCATCAGTTAAAACATCTGTCATGGGTGTTTCTATGAATCCAGGGGCTATACAGTTTACCGTTACCCCACGGCTAGCAACCTCAGCAGCTAAAGCTTTGGCCATACCTGTTAACCCTGCCTTAGATGCTGCATAGTTTGATTGACCCGGGTTTCCGGTTGAGCCAACTACAGAGGTTATGAAAATTAGACGTCCCCAACGATTTTTCATCATGCCTTTAAGACTTGCCCTTGCCAAACTAAATCCAGTGTTTAAATTGAGATTTATAACATTCGACCAATCATCATCCTTCATTCTTAGCATCAAATTATCACGTGTTATTCCCGCACAATGAACTAAAATATCTACACCACCAAGAATGCTCTGTGCTTGCTCTAATAAAGTATTTGCTGCTTCATGGTCAGCTAAATTACATGGAATTGCATGTGCTTGCCCGCCTAATTCATCGCAAAACTCTGCAAGTTTATCCTGGCGTGTGCCAGAAACACCAATTATTGCGCCATTTTCATGCAAGGACCTTGCTATAGCTGCACCAATTGCTCCAGATGCACCGGTTATTAATGCACCCTTACCACTCAAATTAAACATATAAAACCTTCCCAAACAGAAAATTTAATAGAAAACCCCGAATCATTCTTAGCTGAACTAAAATCATCTAAAATGTAATTTTCTATCTTATATCACTTAAAAAATTACGTATATCCTCTGGTAATGAAATGGTCTTAGTTTTTAAGCTAGGAGCAATTCTCTTGCATAAACCACTCAAAACATTACCAGGACCAATCTCGATTATCTCTGTGATTTTACAGTTTTTAATATATTCTATTCCTTCACGCCAACGCACCCTGTCTGTAACTTGCTTAACTAACAGCTGGCGAAGCTTTTCTTCAGACTGCTCTGAAGTAGCAGTAACATTATTTACAATCGGCACTAAAGGTTTATTTAAATTTACAGTTTTTAGTGCATTATCCATTTTCTCTGCTGCAGATATCATCAGAGAACAGTGAAATGGGGCACTGACAGGTAAATTTACTGCTCGCTTTACCCCCAATTCTTTTGCTATAGTTATTGCATACTCAATGGCTACACGATTACCACTTAAAACTACCTGGCCGGGTGCATTATCATTGGCTATTTCGCAAACTCCCTTAATACTTGACTTTAATGCTATTTCTTCAGCTACTGCCATGTCTGTTCAAATTAATGCAGCCATTCCGCCCTCACCAACCGGCACAGCAGATTGCATTGCCTCACCTCGTAATCTTAAAAGTTTCGCTGCATCAGATATTTCCAATGCATTAGCTGCTACTAATGCAGAATATTCACCTAAAGAATGACCAGCTACAAAGCTCACAAGATTGTCTATAGAATAACCACTTTCTGTCTCAATAGCCCTTAGAATAGCTATAGAAGTAGCCATCAGAGCCGGTTGAGCATTAACGGTGAGCCTTAAATTCTCTTCAGAACCATTAAAAATTAAATCAGATAAGTTTTCACCTAAAGCCTCATCAACTATTCGGAAAACATCAGCAGCTTCAGGATAATTGTCATAAACTTTCCTTCCCATACCAATTATTTGTGATCCTTGGCCAGGAAATATAAATGCTCTACCCATTTGAACTTAACCTATAAATATTATTATCTAAATAAGCTATTTTTAATCATTTAATACTACTATATAATTATGATAATCTGTAGCATTAGTAATCATAACACAAACATTGAAGTTAACGGTACTTGCACCTCAGAATTATTTGAGTATAGTGCGGCGCTTTAAAGCATTAAAATATAGTATTAATGGGCAAAATTAAAATCAGCCTATATACATAAAATAGAAGGGAACGGCTTATTATGCCGCTCTATGAAAATACATTTATAGCTCGACCAGATGTTTCCACCCAACGAGTCGAAACATTAGGAGAAGAGTTTGATAAAGTTATCCAAGAAGCTGGAGGCCGTGTTGCCAGCACAGAAAATTGGGGTCTGCGTAATCTAACCTATAAGATTAAAAAAAATCGCAAAGGATATTACGTCCACATGCGTATTGACGCACCAGCAGAGGCTATAGCTGAAATGGAAAGAAACATGAGGCTAAACGAAGATATAATTCGTTATTTAACTATTAAAGTTGAAGCCTTGGAAACTGAACCATCAGCAATGATGCAATCGCGTTCACGTGAAGGTAGAAATGAACGCAG
>MDTE01185104.1_pt1 | contig 74051 bp, 72 predicted proteins | sample 811231 | NCBI WGS metagenome assembly MDTE01 (sample SAMN05326651, study PRJNA326480) | marine metagenome | isolation source: seawater | place: Indian Ocean: Red Sea | collected 2010
CTGTCGACAGTCCCGAGATCACAGATGCAAGCCACAAAGACGCGGTTAAAATAACCAAGCCTACCGCGATCATGCGTTCTGTGCGAAACCGGTCGAGCATACGTCCGACAAGTGGCATCATCACGACCATCGTAATCGAAGAAACAGCGAAACATTTAGTAGCAATATTGGGCCCCAACCCTTGGTCAAAAAAAATAGAAACCTGATAGAAGTGTAGCGAAGTCACCAGCATCGATAATGTAAAGAGCGCGCCGGCAATAATATAGAAGGCTGGCGCGCCTAAAGCTTCATTTAGTGTGAAGTCTCCTCGTGCCTCAACATCTGTTTTATCCAAAATACCTAATGATACGGGCTCTATCCCATCAGGCCGTAGACTGACATCTTCTGGCTTACTAATCACCAAGATCAGAATTGGCGGCAGCACCAAAACCCAAGTCGTAACGCCAATCCAAAGCCAGGCTTCCCGCCACCCCACCTGTTCGATTAACCATTGTGAAATTTCAGGATGGACCGCCATCGATATCCCGAACCCAAGCGCCATGAAACCAAGTGCACTTCCGCGCTTCCGATTAAACCACTGAGAGACCATATTAGATGAGCCCATCATCAAAGAGCCTTGGCCGAGAAATCGAAGTGCCGCGAAGCCAATAGAAAGCCACAATATACCACCGACCAATCCGAAGGCCGCACATGCGGTGCCAAATAACAGCGCAACAACCGCTAACATCCGCTTTGCACCGACGCGATCTAGAAACCAGCCCATTGCCGGCAGACAAAGCGCCGCAACCAATGTCGCCAGACCGTAAGCCGACGCCATTTCGGTTTGAGACAGTCCAAGATCAAGCGCGATAGGCCCAATAAATACGCTGAATGTATGCGACTGCACTGGTCCGCTTGCAAAGATGCAAAGCATACCCACACCAACGATCACCCAACCGTAAAAGATTCGCCGACCGATACGCTCAACGAGAGCATGAGTAAAATTCATCGGAAACTTTCTATCTGTTACCTTGATCTAAAGATCAGGGTAACAGATAGAAAAAGCCGACTTATAGGCCGAACGTTCGGTCATTCGCACCCGATAAGCCAATAGAAGTTCCGGCACCGGCTGTTCATAGCGAATACCCCACGTTAGGCACGTGGTCAAAAAGATATCTGCCATGGTAAATTGCTCACCCAACAGATAGGGCCGACCGTCGGCCATTTCGGCCTCCGGCACTGCGACTTGACGAACGAAATACTCGCCAGCGCAATCAACGGCAACAGATGACTCTCCGTAAATTTCAGACAGATCGCCATGGCGGCGGATGACATAAAGGCTCGTCCCATCCAATTCCGTAGCGACAAAGTAACTCCATTCGTCACAACGCGCCTGCCCAGCAGCATCAATTGGCATGAGCTGCTTATCGCCAGCACCATAGGTTCGGGCCAGATAGCTAACGATAGCGCAGCTTTCAAAAAGCTTGAGATCCCCATCTTCGAAGACAGGGATCTTCTTACGTGGACTAACCAATTGGAACTCTGGCGTCTCCATGGCCGGCGTTCGCGTGCGCACCGGCTTGGTTTGGTAATCAAGGCCAAGTTCCTGCAACGCCCAATGAACGCGGAATGCACGTGCCGAACCAATACCCCAAAGCGTACGTCGACTCATGACACAGCGCGGCCGTTCCGCAAGACCCCACCCGGCAGATCGCCTTCCGGATCTAAAATATCTTTCCCGTTTTGACGCAGTGTCGTGCCATTAACAACAACAGCGCGCACCCCCTTTTCCTTTGAAATCAAGCGATCCGCTCCGGCCGGAAAATCGAAAACACGCTCCAGTGCTCCAGCACCCACAGTCTCAAGATCAAAAACGACCACGTCGGCTGGTCGGCCTTCGACAAGCAATCCGCGATCAGGGATACCCGCAACCTCCGCCGGACGCGACGTCAGCATTCTAGTGGCCTCTTCGACAGTAAAGGTTTGTTTCTCGCGCACCCACCGGCCAAGGAAGTAGGTCGGCAAACAGGCATCACAAAGTTGACTGGCGTGGGCACCCGCATCGGAAAGTCCGAGCACCGTGGCACCGCTTTTCAACAGAGGTTCAACCTCATCCTCATTGTGGTTTGCGACAGGCATACGGAAACGCGCCTCAAGATTAGTCTCCAGCGCCAAGTCAAGCAGCAACTCAATAGGCGCCACTCCCCGCTCGCGAGCGACATCAGCCAAAACCTTTTCATCGAGTTCACCGTCCTTATGGCATTGCGAAATCACAGTTTTATCGAATGCATTCTTGAACTCTTTCCGTGATCCTTCGATCCGGTCAGAGAAGGCCTTCCGAAATTCCGGATCGGCGTAAATTATCTTCTTTCCGTCGGAATCAGCCGCCGCTGCCGGCTTCATGACCGAAAATGGCTCGAAAAGAAAAGGCGCAGCCATTTGATATTCGAAGTTTAGCGGCCGCGGCGTTACCTGAGGAAAAACACGATGCCCGTCGGCCACAATGGCCTCCGACTTCGCCAATTGCTCCTCGTGGTCACCCTTGCCAAGAGCCAAACCTGCCAGTAGCGCTGTCCAGGTTACGGTGCAGCCACTTTCGCGCGCCAAATCAGGATACTCATCAATGAAAAGATCTTTGCCCGCAGTCGCTTCGATCAATCCACCACCCATCTCTCCGACCGCTTTTGCTAGCCGAAAAATTTCTTCAATCTCGCAAGCACGGCTCGGCACTGGGCGGCCTTCGTAGCCGACATGTGTGCCTGCACGCGAAGTCGCAAAACCGAGCGCACCGTCTTTCATACCCTGCTTCAAAATCTTCCGCATTTCATCTATTTCGTCGTCAGTCGCTGCACGTTCTGTTGCCGCTTCCCCCATGACATACATACGAAGAGGCGTATGTCCTAAAAGCACGGCAGCGTTGATCGCCGACCCGCGACCATCAATCGCATCTAGATATTCGCCAAATGTCTCAAAGGGCCAATCCTCGCCGAGCCCGGCCTTGAGGGCCGGAACACTCATGCCTTCGACCTTCTCCAAAGTCCGAACGATCATGTCGCGATGTTCCGACCGCGTTGGCGCCACGCCAAATCCGCAATTGCCGAGTACCGTTGTCGTTACGCCATGCCAAGGAGAGATCGACATCATTCGATCCCAGATGATCTGCGCATCATAATGTGTGTGTATATCTACAAAACCGGGCGCAACGACCGCACCCTCTGCATCTATAGTTTTTTCAGCGCTATCCGGTGCGTCGCCCAGAGCGACAATTCTGCCATCCGTAATGCCTACATCTCCATGATATCCGGCACTGCCACTGCCATCGACGATGGTTCCACCTATAATTTTCAAATCATAGCTCATGTCTCTCTCCCCCTCCGACGCTTAGTGGACATCTAGGCCGTAAAGTTCAGACACATTCTCGTGTAGAATACGAGCCTTTTCCCAATCGGTCATATCAGCCGTGTGTTCCGCTAACATTTCTTGACTATGCGGCCATGTCGCGTCGCTATGAGGAAAATCGTTAGCCCACATCAGACGTTCGACATTCATGTGTTCGCGAAGCTGAAACGCCGTCCAATCATCCTGGAACGTCATGTAAACGTTCTGGAGAAAATACTCACTTGGTAGACGCTCCAATTCATCACATTTCAGCCAATAGCGGTGACGCTTATAGGCATGGTCCATGCGGTACATGAAATGAGGTGCCCAACCGGCGTCAGCCTCCACACATACAAGTTTTAAATTTGGGTGGCGTTCAAATACGCCTCCAAAAACGAACGTACCAATTATGTCTTGATTGCCGCGAATGATGGTCTGAAAGGAATTAATCTTTGGTCCGCGATAATCGCGCAAATTATCTTTCTTCGATGTGAGGATATGGAATGAGAGCGGCATTTCCAGATCGACGGCTGCCTCGTAAAACCGGTCGTAATCCAAATGATGATAATCCTCATAACCTGGCTCACCCGGCATCATGACGCCCTTGAAGCCCATTTCCTTAGCCTTTCGGATCTCCTCAATGCCTTTCTCTGGCGTTTCCATAACAAGCTGCGGCATGCCGAAGAGCCGGTTTGGTAATCCCTCGCAGAACTCCTGGAGCCAGCGGTTATAGGCCTCGAAGCAAGCACGTTTGTAATCCATATCCGCGTGATTACAGAGGACCATACCAACAGAGGGATAAATGATTTCAGCCGCCACACCGTCACAATCCTGATCAGCAGCCCTGGCTTTTGGGTCCCAGCCGCCACGATGAAGTTCATCGAACTTAGCGCCCCTGGTACTTAAAGTAGAAGGATCCTTTCCCGCAGCGGCGACAAGGCTCAGTGGGATCGACATGTCTATGCCATCGATAATGTAGACTTCGCCCCGCTTTGGATCTTCGAATACGCGAGGTGCGGTATCCTTATATTTCGCTTCGATATGATCTATGTAGCAGTTCGGCGGCTCGGTAATATGCGAATCTGCAGAAATTGGGCTTTTTGCCATGACCTTTGTGCTCCCTCCCTCGGCTCATCTAAATATTGGAACTTAACTTAGGGCAGTTGTCACATAAGTCCGCACCTATAACTACCTTACTGCGATCAAGCACAGGAGGTTTTCATGCGATTAAAAAACCGTATCGCCATTGTAACCGGGGGCGGCAGTGGCCTCGGTGCTGGCATCGCCGAGCGTTTTGCTGAGGAAGGTGCAAGGCTAGTTCTCGCAGACTTAAACGGCGCCAATGCGGAAGCCGTTGCGGAAAAAATTCGCCAAGGCCAAGCCGAAGCCATCGCGGTCGAAACAGATGTTACCGATTACGCCGCTGCAGGCGATCTCGTTGCTCGCACCATCGACAAGTTTGGCACAGTCGATATTCTCGTAAATAGCGCAGGCACAAGCCGACATATGACGTTCCTTGACGCAAATCCAGAAGACTTTCAAGCCATCATGAAAGTGAACCTAGAGGGCACGATGTATTGCGGCCAACACGCCGGGCGTATCATGGTCAAAAATGGGTATGGACGGATCATCAACATTGCTTCTATTTCAGGGGAACGTGCTGGGATTGGCCGGACTGGTTACGGCGTCTCTAAATTCGCGGTTATAGGCCTGACTAAGCAAATGGCGCTCGAACTAGGCCCGCAAGGCGTGACCGTCAATGCCGTAGGCCCAGGACCAGTCGATACTCCATTAACAAAAGTGGCACATTCCGAAGAAACCCGGCGCGCCTATCTCGACCTCATTCCGCTCAACCGCTATGGCAAAGTAGAGGAAATGGCTGACGCCGCCGCCTATCTCGCTGGCGAGCAGGCGGCCTATGTGAATGGTCACGTCTTGTTTGTCGATGGGGGATTTGTCTCTGTCGGCATTCAAAAGGAATAATGAGACCCATGATCACCGAGAACCCCCAACATCTGATTGGTTACTTATCAAAGAGATTTTTAAAACCTCTCAATCGAAGATCGATTATTACCAACACAGTAAGACTGCGCAGGTGGCAACGCTCGATAGATATTTTATCCGTTTCCAGAAATCGGTCGAACACATAATCTCCAGGCACTACTATCTTTTTTAGCACACGCTGCGTAGTTTCTAAGCTGTTTTCTTTCTATTTCTACTCTGCCAAACTGAAGTGTGATTAGAGTTTAACCAATCTACAACACCGTGCCTGCACAAAGAATTAACGATGCCTAAAAAACTAACACCAGAGCAAATCGAATCCTATCGCCATGATGGATTTTGTTTTCCCATTAAAGGGATTAGTCAGGAGCATGCGGCATCGGCTCGCGCCGCACTCGAGACATATGAAGATAGCCTTGGTGCACCACTCACCGCCGCTGGTCGCGAAGAGCGCTATAAACTCCATGTCCGCCTGCCCTGGGCCTGCGATTTAGTCCGTGATCCGGCCATTCTTGACGCTGTAGAGGATATAATCGGACCAAACATCTTCGTTTGGACCAGCACCTTCTTCATCAAAGAACCTAATACCACCGCCATTACGATGTGGCACCAAGATGCAACTTATTTCGGCCTTCGGCCGCATCAACACATCACGGCATGGATAGCCTTAAGCGAAGCCTCCGAGACCGCTGGCTGCATGGAATTTGTTCCTGAAGGCGGCGCCGCGCGACTTTTCCAACACAAAGCCAACGCGGATCCAAATAGTATTAACGGCGGCGGTCAGACAATTTCCGAGCGGTTTAATAAAGGCAATACCGTTCGGGGCAGGTTGCGAATGGGTGAATTCTCATTGCACCACACGCTTTGCATTCACAGCTCACCGCCAAACAACAGCTTCGATCGTCGGATCGGTTACGGCATTAGCTACGTTCCCGCATCCGTCCAGCATATTGGTAGCACAAAGCAACGCGCCATGCTGGTGCGAGGTGAAGACAACTTTGGAAACTTCGCACACGAGCCCTTTCCAACAGGTGATGATGATCACAATGCGAAGGAACTCTCGAAAAGCCGCGCTAGTTACAACTTTGGCTACGCCGAACAAATTGAATGGCACGCCATCGGAAAATGGGACGCCTAAATTCTCCTTAAAAATCGTCTCCACCTGCACACCACAGCACTTCTTGAAACAACTTTCCTCTCAAAGGCATCTTGGAGGCGAATGTCTTTAGTGTGTTCCTATGAAACCTAATGGTCTGGATTGGCGTCCTTAAACTTGGCCACCTGCTCAGACGATGCTTCTGTCTGATGCTTAGATTTCCAATCACCATACGGCATTCCGTATACGATTTCTCGCGCCTCTTCATAATCAAGATCCAAACCTTTGCCGTTTGCCGCCGCCGTATACCACTTTGATAGGCAATTCCGGCAAAACCCTGCCAAGTTCATCAGGTCTATGTTTTGGACGTCAGTTCGCTCACGGAGATGTTCCACGAGGGTACGAAATGCAGCCGCCTCGAGTTCGGTTTGTGTTTGCTGATCGATTTCTTTGGACATTATCTCTACCCTAATTCCAGATGTTGTTAAAACGAAACTTGGTAATCGTCTAATGCTTTGGCAACGTCGCACCGAGAATGCCGTTAGTCGGCCGGTATACCACTGGAAATTGTGGTTCGCTGCATTAGCCGACGATGTTTTGTCATATCGTAAGGCGTCGCTCTATGCAGAACAGCTTGGTTGTCCCAAATAACTAGGTCGTTGTCGCGCCATTCGTGCCGATAGATAAGCTCAGGCGCCGTCGCTCGCACAAGAAGGTCCTCCAGCAGGGCACGACCCTTTTCTTCTGGCCAGCCAACAACGGTCTTGGCATGTGCACCAATCATTAACGATCGGCGGCCATTGTTCTTGTTCGCTCGTATTAAAGCATGACGCGCCGACGGAAACTTCAGAGCTTCTTCTTCGGAGAGCGAAAAGCCAACAATGCCTCGAGAATAGACAAAATCGTGCTCAATCACGAGGTCGGCAAAGTCACATTTCTCTTTATCTGAGAGGTTTTCGTAAAGAATTCGGGTCGATACGAACTCTGTCGCACCGCCAACTGGCGGTATCTCGCGGGCTGAAAGAATGGAACAAAGTGACGGCACCAATTTAAATGTGCTGTCTGAATGCCAAAGCATATTGGCTTTCTGATAGAATATTCGACGGTCGTCGGTCTTAATCGTCTCACCAGTATTGATATCAATATTAGATTGACGCGCAAACGGGGTTCCTGAACCCGGGTTCAAGGCCCGTGTACCCTCAAGAATTCCAAAACGTTCACTAAAATCGATTTGCCGATCATCTGTCATTGGTTGATTTGGCAAAACCAGGACAGAATACTCGTCGAATGCAGCAAGGATTTTGCCAAATTGCGTATCGCTAAGCGGACGCGTGATATCAACACCCGTCATTTCGGCACCAAAATGGGTCGTTAACGGCGTCAGCGATATAACCATGCCACTGTCCAACTATCTCACTGATTGACCCGGAACGTCGAATGTCGAAGCGATCCAAGGCGGCTAAACTCGGAACTTTTATCTGAGGACATGTACGGCCTTCCATCTGTTAAAGAGTAGACAACCAAAACAGAAACAGACTTTTACCGGCAATGCGGCTGTTCAAATAGCAGCAATTCATACTGATAGATCAAGCAAGACATCACAACCCCGTTTAACCTTCGAGTTATAGCAGCTTCCCAGGCAACAGTTGTTCAGAATAATATCGGGCATGTATTTATACTTGGGTCGAGCAAAAAAAATAAATGCTTAAACGCCTCACGTTACTAGTTTCCTCCGCGTTTATCCTGATCACAGGAGATCTAATCGCATTAGAGCCGCCACGCGCCATAAATTGGGAAAACTTAGCACCAAAAATGCCGGAGATTGGCGATCCCTTTGCACACCTTACGCCCGAACAACGCCTCGACCTGTTCGCAATTTTTGGTATTCGTGCTCAAGTCGACCAAGGACTAACTTCGCGCGTCAGCCCGAACTACGAATTTGCGGTCGAATTGACCCATAAACTAACAGTGGCCGGCCTCGACGTTGAGCACCTATTGTCTAAAGCCCGTGACGTTGAAAAAGAAATAGCTGCGCAAGAGGCTCAAACAGTGCCGGAGTTAGAGGGCCAATTCGTTGAAATGCCGGGCTTCGCCTTGCCGTTGGAATTTTCTGATAAGGGAGTGACAGAGTTTTTACTGGTGCCATATCTGGGTGCCTGTATTCACACTCCCCCTCCACCGCCCAACCAGATGGTTTTTGTCCAAATGAAAGAACCATTCAAGTTAACGGATATCTATACACCAGTCTTAATCACAGGCCGGATGAATATTGCAGCCAAAACAAAAAATCTTTTTTATGTGGATGGATCGATGAATATCGATAGCGGTTACACGCTGCAAGCCACCAAGATCGAGCTCGATCGGCAATAGTTCTGCTTTCAGTGCCAGCCGCACAAATGGAAGGGTGCAACACCTCTCGCAAAGTGTTATGTTATAACAATAAAATTTATAGGAGAGTTTCTGTGAATGCGTTCCGGTATGGATTAATTTCCATTGTTTTTGCCTGCATCCCATTGTCACCCGTAATCGGCAGCGTCAAAGGACACGATGGGCACAAACATTCGCATGAATCCCACAAACATGAGAAAACGCACGACCACAAAAAGCACGGAAACAATCATGACAAGCATGACCATAAAAAAGACCACGGCGCGCATGAACATGGTGTAAGCCAACTCAATATCGCAGTTTCAGGCAAAAGGGTCGAAATTGGACTTACCTCACCAGGTGTGGATATCGTGGGGTTTGAACACAAACCCAACACTGATACACAACGAGAACGCGTCAGGAGCGCACTTGCAAAATTGCGCCAGACCCCTACCGTGATAGAACTTCCTAGTGCAGCCAAATGCGAAGAAACCAAAACTCATGCGCACTTGGAACAAGAATCAAAAGACCACGCTGAGTTCTCGGTTTTCCTCCATTTTACCTGTAAAAACCCTGGCGCACTGGACCATCTCGAAGTCACAGCGTTCTCAACTTTCCCAAACATTAAAGAGATCAATGCGCAGGCCATCACGCCCAATGGTCAATTTGCTGCGGAATTGACTTCGCAGCGTCGTCAATTGACATTGAGGTGAAAGGTAACCACCGGAGCTGAAAAGCGTGGCCGATTCCATCACCCTGAAGGAAGTAAAATTTCGATGGCATAAAGCCAAACCCTGGGTACTCGACATTTTGCATTTCCAGGTAGGCGTCGGCCAAAAGGTCTTTATTGCAGGGCCAAGCGGCAGCGGTAAGACAACACTGTTAAACCTAATTAGCGGAATTATCCTTCCTGACGAAGGCCGAATTTGGATAGAAGGAACAGACTTGGTGGATCTTGGCCCTGCAGCCCGTGATAATTTTCGTGGCAAGCATATTGGCTATGTTTTTCAGTCTTTTAATCTGATCCCATACCTCTCAATCATGGAAAATGTTCTCCTTCCCTGCCGGTTTTCGCGAGAGCGGATGGATCGTATTTCGGGTGACGTTACGGCTGAAGCAACTCGGCTGCTCGACCGGATGGAGATTAATACTGCCAGTATATTGGCCACGCGCGTTTCCGATCTCAGCATCGGACAGCAGCAACGCGTAGCCGCTGCACGCGCGCTCCTCGGAGCGCCCCAATTGATCATCGCGGACGAACCCACCTCCGCCTTGGACACAGAGAACCGAGAGGCTTTTATGGAGCTTCTATTTGCAGAAGCAAATTCCAGCAAAGCGACATTGCTCTTCGTCAGCCATGACATCGGCCTGGCCTCTGCGTTCGACCATTCTGTATCATTGCCTGATGTAAACCGGGCGAACTAATGCCAATCTTCACAATTGCCGTAAAAAGTCTCCTAAATCGAAAGTCTACGGCAACTCTAACAATTATCGCAATTGCCATTAGCGTGACCCTGCTTCTCGGTGTCGAGCGCATTCGGAGCGAAGCCCGAAGCAGTTTCGCAAATACAATCTCGGGTACCGATCTAATCATCGGTGCGCGGGGTGGATCGATCCAATTATTATTGTACTCCGTTTTTCGGATTGGTAATGCAACTAACAACATTAGTTGGGGCAGCTATCGAAAATTCGCAGAACTGCCGAGTGTCGCCTGGACCATCCCCCTTTCACTTGGAGATTCTCACCTCGGCTATCGTGTACTTGGCACGACGGGGGAGTACTTTAGACATTATCGGTATGGTGCCAAACGCAAACTGCAGTTCCTCAAGGGCGTAGCTTTCGACGATATTTTCGACGCCGTTCTTGGCGCGGAAGTAGCGGAAAAACTCGGTTATCGTGTTGGAGATCCCCTTATTGTAACACACGGCATTGCAAAACAAGGGGGCCAAGACCACGGCGACAAACCGTTCCGTGTCTCTGGGGTCCTTGCAAAGACCGGGACACCGGTCGACCAAACGATCCATGTCAGCCTCGCAGGAATTGAAGCCATACATATCGATTGGCGTGGCGGCGCCAAGGTAACTGGATTTTCAATCACCGCAGATGAGGTTCGGGGCCTAAACCTTCAGCCAAAATCCATCACCGCATTCCTCGTTGGTCTCAATTCGCGCCTCGATGCATTCCGTATACAGCGCCAGGCAAATATTTTTGACAGAGAGCCTCTCACGGCAATCTTACCCGGTGTAGCACTGCACGAACTATGGAGTGTTCTTGGCACCGCCGAGACCGCTCTTTCTGTAATCTCATTCTTTGTTATTGTGACGAGTATCCTCGGTATGCTGACCGTCTTGCTAGCCGGCGTAAACGAACGCCGGAGAGAGTTTTCTGTGCTTCGTTCGGTCGGTGCCCGGACACGGCAAATATTCACTCTGCATTTGATCGAAGCATTCTTTCTAACAGCTGCCGGGATTGTCATGGGCACAGCCTTCCTTTACGGCCTCCTTCTTTTTGCACAGCCAATCATCGAAAACCATTACGGCCTATTTATTAATATTGGGCCACTTTCAAAAGGCGATATCATCCTATTAACACTGGTATTATTAGCCGGGCTCATCGCGGGCATAGCACCAGCTTGGCACGCTTACAAATGCACGCTTGCAGACGGTCTTAACGCACAGCACTAAAGTGGCCCATCGAAGATAAATAAGAGAGCGAGGCTTTCCCGCTCCAACATTTCAAATGATAGTTCCTCTTCTGTTTAGATAAGTGCCACACTCGCACATAATCTTCTCGTTCCAACGTAAGTTTACTGAACATTGCGCATGCATGAAGGGCGCGCTAAACGGAAAGGTCCAGCATACGAACGTTGCCAAACCTTAGCCGAGTATAGAGATAATGCGAGACGGTGCGCCTAATTTAACCAAAGCCTATATTGCTTGGGCGCTTGGCTCATTGGGTTTCTATTACGCCTGGTTTCATCGAGTTCTGCCAAGTGTCATGGTAGACCGCCTTATGGCTGATTTCGCCGTAAGCGGGGCGATCCTTGGTACGCTTTCGGCGCTATATTTCTATGGCTACGCCGCCTTCCAATTACCTGTCGGTGCAATGGTCGATCGGTGGGGACCTGGCATACCTTACGCATGCGCCCTCATCCTCGCCGCACTTGGAAGTGCACTTTTCGCAACGACAGATATTATTGAGCTGGCTTATCTTGGCCGAATTATGATTGGTATTGGTTCGGCCTTTGGCTGGGTTTCTGCCCTTAAAATCATTGCGTTATACTTTCCCCCGTCCCGCTTTGCCATGCTGTCTGGCGCAGGCATGTGCATCGGGCTGTCCGGCGGATTTTCCGGCCAAATGATCGCCGGAAACATGGTCGACGCCTTCGGGTGGCGTATTACTATGTGGGGTATGGCAGGCACTGGAGCTGCCCTTTCCTTAGCGGTATTCACACTGGTCGGGCGTCGAGCCCACTTCAATGAAGACACTGACCCTCCACCTTCAATGAGAGAGATATTCCACTCTTTCCATATCGCCTTGCGCCAATCACAAGTCTGGCTGGTCGCGGGCGGCGGCGCCATTGCATCTGCACCGCTCTTCGTCTTTGGCTCGCTATGGGGTATTCCCTACTTGATGCAGTTTCACAACCTCTCACGTCCGCATGCCGCGACCCTCACAGCCATTATGTTGATAGGCTGGGGTCTGGGGGCACTTTTCAGTGGCTGGCTATCCGATAAACTGGGACGACGACGCCCACTGTTACTCCTCGGCCTCTTTATCGCATTCGCCGCGCTTATGATCGCCATCTATGTTCCTGGCGTGCCGTTGACCGCCATCGGCATATTCATGATGATCAACGGCCTTGCCTCAGGGGTAGTTGTTCTAACCTATGCCATAGCTGGGGACCAAGCGCCTAAAAATGCCCGCGGCTCGACCTTCGCCTTCGCCAACATGCTCATAATACTGTCTGGCGCTATATTTCAGCCGTTTTCGGGCTGGCTGCTTGATATAAACTGGACAGGTAACATCGAAAATGGCGCACGCATCTATGACTTGGCCGCCTTCAAAACAACGTTTTTAATAATACCAATAACCTATGTTGTCGGGATTGCCATGATCATGCTGTCGCGCAATACGGAACAAAGGAACTGAGATACTTCTAACCCAAAAAAAGGGAACGTTTATGTCACCTCCAGAAGCACGCCGCGTTGTCGCATCCGAGAAATCTGATGAAATTTTAAAAATTGAGAACGGCCCAATCCGCCGGCCGTTCTCAAACGAAGCAGTCGTTAAAATTTCAACTGTCTCACTAAACCGAGGTGAATTACGTCGGGCGCAAAAAGCGTCGGACTGGTCACTGCAGATTGGTTGGGATTTTGTGGGAACGGTCACTGCAAAGGCCGCTGACGGGTCCGGTCCCAAAGTTGGAACTCGCGTAGTTGGATTTTCGACGCGAATGGAAGGTTGGTCGGAGTATGTCTCAATCCCAACTGGATATATCGCTCCTGTGCCAGATGGCGTTTCAGATGCTCAAGCTGCAACCCTCCCAGTGGCCGGATTGACCGCCTTACATGCGATTGATGAAGCAACTAGTCTGCTAGGGCGCACAGCCCTCATTACCGGTGCCACCGGCGGCGTGGGAATGTTTGCCTTGCAACTCGCTGCAATCGCTGGCGCGAATTCACACGCGCAAATCCGGCGTAGCGAACAAAAATCCTTTGTTAAAAACTTAGGAGATTTCCCAGTAATTGTTACATCGAACGGCAATGAGTTCTCTGACTACACTGGATTTCGTCTTATTGTTGACGGCGTCAGCGGTCCTATCCTCGCGAAAGCAATACCCGCACTCGCACCTCAGGGTATTTGCGTTTGCTACGGCGTCACGGACACGCCGGAGATACCTATCGATATCGGCAATTTTATGCGGATTGGGTCAGCGAGAGTCATGGGGTTTCATCTCTACGCACAGAGCGAGGCCTCTCCGCCAAGCGATAATCTTCCCCGCTTACTCTCCTTGGTGGCAAGCGGAAAACTTAATTGTGCAATCGAACGTGAGACCTCTTGGTCTGAAATTAATCGCGTCGCACAGGACCTGATCGATCGAAAATTCTTGGGAAAAGCCGTTCTTCACATTGACTGACAGCTTTTGGTTAACTCCTGCTGCCCCAAGCCTTATCAGCGTATTGGGTGGTCACAATATCAAAGACGACGCCGTTCGGGTCGCGGAACTTAATCTCGGAAGCTCCGTCCGGCGTATTTGGTAAACGCATGTGATACTGCCCGCCGTTATCTTCGATACTCTGCTGCATCGCTTCAAGATCTTCGACAACAAATCCCATGTGATGCAAGCCATGGAAATCCTTTCCGCGTTCATCTCCGGCTTGCTCGTCCGTTTGGAATTTAAGAAGTGCCAAACTGACAACGCCATCGGAAAGCAATATGCCGATATCTGACTGTGACGCTCTCGTCATACCAAATGTGGTCTCATAGAACCGGGCGGCCTCTTCCAAATCCGGAACGGTTACTGCGATGTGGCGAAGTTTTGGCATCTCTCTCCTCCGAAAATTTACAACTAGATGCTGAGCTCCAAGCAGGGGTTCTGTCAAGCAACACAACAACCACGCATCGAAAGCCTTCCCATTAAAGGGCTTCGCCGCGCACCAATCTGGGCAATTCGCCAACAACACCCATTGCGTGACGCATGAAGATGCGCTTCAGGGGTGGCATTTTTCCAACCGCCGCCATACCAGCGTCTCGCGCCATCCGTACAGGTGCCAAATCATTTGAGAACAATCGGTTCAGTATATCGGTCACAGCCACCAATGTCGTGTTGTCGAGCCGGCGCCACCTCTCATATCGATCCAAGACCGACGGGTCTGCCGGCTCTAATCCGAGACGCATCGCATCGACAATCGCCTCCGCCAGTGCTGCAATATCCCTAATACCTAGGTTGAATCCCTGTCCTGCAATCGGATGGATGACATGAGCCGCCTCGCCAATAAGAGCGAGACGCAGGTCGGTATATCGCGAGGCATGCATAAGACCGAGCGGATAGGAGAAGCGCGGGCCAACCAATGTCAACGCTCCGAGCCAGTCGCCGAAACGCCGCTGAACCTCGGCGAGAAACGTATCCTCGTCCATCGCCAAAAATTTCGGCGCCAGCGCCGCTTTTTCCGTCCAGACGATATTCGTCCGGCGCCCGGTCATGGGTAGCATCGCGAAAGGCCCGCTCGGCAGAAACAGTTCGACTGCAACTCCCGCATGCTGCCGTTCGTGTTCCACTGAGCAAACAATTGCTGTTTGTTGATAACGAAAATTTAAGTCACCAATGCCGGCCGATATTCGAAGTGGTGAGTCGCGTCCATCTGCTCCTACGATCAGCGATGTCTGGAATACGCGGCCATCGGAAAGCTCAACCGATGCGCCGTTGGCACTACGTTTCGTATTCTCAACAGTTGCTGGGGCAATAACCTCAAGCTCGGACTTAGAAGCTGCAAAATCATAAAGTGCATCTCGGATTTTTCGGTTCTCGATTATATAGCCAAACGGATCACGGCCGACTTCATTGTGGTCATAATGTAAAAAAAATGGGGACACACCGCGTGTGGGATGTCCATCCGCAACTCGGATATCAAGAATGGGTTCTGCCACGCTTTTAACCAATGGCCATAACCCTATTCCCTTCAAAACCTGAGCCGAACCATGCGCAATCGATGTTGTTCGGCCATCGAATTCAACGGTTCTCATATCCAATGGATCGGAACGTTCGATGACAGCAGTCGCGATGCCGAGGTCGGCCAATGCACAGGCAAGTGTCATACCCGCCAACCCACCGCCCACGACTGTAATTTCATACCGCTTAGCCATTTCGAAACTCATCCAATGCCTAATTTAAGCAGCTTCATATTTTGAGCTTTCATTGTCCAGCATCGATTGGTGTCTAAAAATTAATCAGACCTCTTTAATCGCTTATTTTTTAATCAATTTTTCAACAGTACAGCTCGTCAATTTTTGTATGCAGACTGATAACTTATTGATTTTAAATTATTTTTGTCCTTTCCGGCATTTCGGCATGAATCTTGGTTTTAGGGTCGTATCTAGACGCTGCGTATTCCGCGCGGCGGACGCGCGAACAAGAATGCGGAGGACGCACGAATGAAAATGATTATGGCTGTAATCAAGCCTTTTAAGCTCGATGAGGTACGCGAAGGGCTTACCGAACTCGGTATTGAAGGCATGACTGTCAGCGAAGTCAAAGGTTTTGGCCGCCAGAAAGGTCAAACCGAAGTATACCGCGGCGCTGAATACGCGATCAGTTTTTTGCCAAAAGTAAAAATTGACCTTGCAGTGAACGATGACATGGTCGAACGCGTGGTGGAAACCATCGAACAGGCGGCCAAGACCGAGCGTATCGGCGATGGAAAAATTTTCGTACTCGATCTCGCCAAAGCAGTTCGTATCCGGACGGGTGAGACCGATGCCGAAGCGCTCTAATTAGGAGAATAAGATAATGCTAAGACCTATCCTTAATATATCTCTGCTTGGCGGATTGGTTGCGACATTCGCAATAAGTGCCGGCACGGCCCACGCCGCCGTCGAAGGCGAAACTGCCTACGTATTTAATACTTTTTCTTTCTTGGTACATGGCTTCTTAGTCATGCTAATGGCAGCAGGTTTCGCGATGCTCGAATCCGGATTGGTGCGCAGCAAAAATACTGCGGCGATCTGTTTAAAGAACATCGCGCTCTACTCGACTGCCGGCATCATGTTTTATTTAATCGGCTACAACCTCATGTATGTCGACGTCCCGGCGGGCGGCTGGATTGGTAGTTTTAGCCTATTATACAATCCGTCGGAAGCAGAGCTCGCACTCATTGGTGCGGACGAGAAGACCGATCAATTGGTTTCCGCTGTCGTAGATAACGGTTATTCGGTCAGCTCTGATTGGTTTTTCCAAATGGTCTTTGTTGCTACAACAGCGTCCATTGTTTCAGGAACCTTAGCGGAACGGATTAAGATCTGGCCATTTCTAATCTTCATTGTTGTTTTGAGCGCCATAATATACCCAATCCAGGCCAGCTGGGTCTGGGGTGGCGGCGTACTCGCTGAAATGGGCTTTTCGGACTTTGCTGGGTCAACCTTAGTCCATTCAACGGGCGGCTGGGCTGCACTGATGGGCGCTTTAATTCTCGGTGCACGCAAAGGTAAGTACAATTCGGATGGATCTGTAAACCCCATGCCGGGTGCCAACCTCCCCCTAGCAACTCTCGGAACATTTATTCTTTGGTTCGGATGGTTTGGTTTCAATGGTGGTTCACAACTCGCGCTCGGCAGTGCCGCTGATGCGACGGCAATGTCCATTGTCTACGTAAACACCAATCTCGCCGCCGCTGGCGGTGTTGTTGCCGCAATGGCTCTGTCGCAGATCCTATATAAAAAGGCGGACTTGACCTTTGCACTAAATGGAGCAATCGCCGGCTTGGTAGCGATTACCGCAGGGCCTGACCTCCAAAATCACTTCCTTTCGATTATAGTTGGCGCAATCGGTGGCCTTTTGGTCGTAATTGCAGTTCCGCTACTCGACAAACTCAAAATTGATGATGTTGTCGGAGCGATTTCTGCCCACCTTGTCGCTGGGATTTGGGGAACGCTGGCTGTTGGAATATTCGGCAGCGGCAGTTTCCTAACACAGCTGTGGGGTGTGCTGTTGATAGGAGTATTTGTAAGCATCGCGAGCGCTGTCGTTTGGTTTATTTTAAAAGCAACCATCGGCATTCGAGTTTCGGAAGAAGAGGAAATGGAAGGCCTAGATAAATCCGAACTTGGTATGGAGGCATATCCAGAATTTGGGAAAGGTTCGCAGACACTCTAATCAAATTAATGATACGCGGAAGGCGGTGGAAAACTACCGTCTTCCGCAACCTTTAATATAAAATGTTACCGAGCTTTGAACTCATGCCAGAAGCTACATTTCCGCGATAACTTTTCGGGCAAAATCTTCAGTCAATCGATACTGTTGTTCGATAGTTGGCATGAAATTTACCCCATCTAATCCTTCCTTCTCCAAGGCCCTCAATCGCTCCACTATTTCAGTCGGTTGACCCGCAAGACTAAACGTTCGGATGATTTCAGGCGTGATGAAGCGTGCCTCTTCCGGATCGAGATAGCTGTAGTGGCTTTTATGCATCTCCTGATGTTGTCGGGACGCATCACGTTCATCAAGAAAACGAATGTACTCGTTCCAAATCGGCTTTACATAATCGGGCGGGTCTTCGCCGGTCTCTTTCCAGCGTTCAACGAGATAATGAACGTTTACCATAATGCTGGAACCGATCTCCTTGATCACGCGTTCCGAGGACAAAGTTTCGCCTGGCTCCAAAAGCAAGAGATTAACCAATGCATAGGTTTTAAAACCATCAAGAGGCCGTGCCACACGCCCAGCGCCGCGCCGCACATTGTCAAGCGCCTGGGAGATCGTACCACCGCGCGGTATTCCGGTTATTAGTCCGTCACCCAATTCGCCTGCGATCTCTTGAGCGCGCGGACCGAACCCACCAACGTGGATCGGTATACGTTCTTCCAGGTTAATGTAGCCGAAATCTGTGTTGGCAAAGGTAACCAGGTGTGTTTTTCCACCTAGTGTAAAGTCGACTTCCTCACCCCGAAGCAAAGCGCCCACAACGCGAATATACTCCTTAAATTCAGCGACCTTCGCAGGTGGCTGTCCCAGCATCCGCATCGCGGTGTTGCCAGTTCCAAGACCGATAAAGCATCGTCCAGGCGCCAAACGATTGATCGTCGCAATACCATTTGCCGCAACCGGCGCCAGACGCAGTCCCGGGACCGCGACCCCAGTCCCAAGACGCAACCGTTGTGTCTGTTGCGCAATCAGTGCCATCACGGCCCAAACATTGGAGCGTATCATCGGACTGTCGGTGACCCAGCAAAAGTCATAGCCGAGGTTTTCGGCGTGAACTGCTATGCCAACCTCGTCGATTTTGTTGCAGGTAAAGCCGAATTCCACACCTATCTCCTTATTCCATCACTTCTAATTCACGTAATTCTCGGTCGAGCCGAATACCCGCATGCGCCCGCGGTCGGGCTAATGGCGCTAACAAGCTATAGATTACTGGAATAAGAAGGAGGGTGAATATCGTTGCAATGCCAAGCCCACCAAATACAACCCATCCGATTGATTCCCGTGCCTCCGCCCCCGCTCCACTACTCAAGATCAATGGCAGCGCTCCGAGCACAGTAGACAGCATCGTCATAATGACCGGTCGCAAACGGGTCATTGCAGCTTCCTGCACTGCGTCCAAAACCGCCTTGCCGCGATCGCGCAACTGATCCGCAAACTCTACGACCAAAATTCCGTTTTTAGCCATAAGACCTACCAACATCACCAGACCGATTTGGCTATAGATGTTAATCGATATTCCTGTAAGCTTCAGCGAGAACACAGCTGCAGCGAGGCCAAAAGGCACGGTCAATATAATTACAAGGGCGCTCAGAATGCTCTCAAATTGGGCGGCGAGCACCAGTAAGACGACCAAAACAGCGATTGCGAAAGTGATTGCAACCTCATTTGACGTATTCTTCAATGTCGCGGCTTCATTAATGAAATGAAGGCCAATACCAGAAGGCAATGTCTCGTCAGCCAACGCCTCAATCCGCGCTACAGCAGCCTGCATAGAATATCCTTCCAGCAGGGACGCTTCGATTTCGATAGCACGTTTTTGGGCAGAACGATCAAGCTCTGCCGCCACTCCCACTTCGGTTAAGCTGACGAACGAAGATAGGGGTGCAAGCATTCCGTCTGCTGCGCGCACAAACAAGTTTTTCAGGTCACTCGGGTCATCTATGGCACCCGCTGTTGACTCTAGCAGAACCGGCACGGAACGGTCTTCCACATTAAGTTCTGCCACCTCAAATCCATCAACCATCGCCCTCAGCGTATTCACGATCCCTTCGATAGGAACACCCAGGTCATCGGCCCGACGACGATCGACCACGAGCGACAACTGCGGCTGCGTCTGCTGGAATTCGATCTCAAGGTCGTCTAACTGGGGCGCCCGCTCCCGCAGCACCTCCAGAAAATCATCCGCCGCCGCCGCGATATCTCGGTAATTGGAGCCTGTCAGCGTGAATTCCACTCTGCCGCCGGCGCGCCTCAAATTCAGACTGTTCGGTGTCCGTACCCGCGCTGTGGCGCCGGGGATCGCTTTTAAAGGTGCGCGCAACGACTTTGCTATTTCTAATTGGTTTCGGTTACGCTCCGACCATGGTGCCAACGGCGCAATTATGTAGTTTCGATTGAGATCCCAACGACCCACAATCGAGAGAATATTTGTAATTTCGCCATTCTGCAGCATCGGCTTAAGCAGAGCTTCAGCGCGGGCAGACTGGCGGTCCATATAATCGAGGCCTACACCATCAGGCCCTTGCATCATAATGATTATGGCCCCTCGATCCTCGCGTGGCACGAGCTCACGGTCGATGGTGGGAAAAATCAAAAAAGCCGTTGATGCAATTACGACTGCCGAGCCAATCACAAGGAGCCGGGCATCTAGCGTAAAATACAGGACACGCCTATATCCCTCAGTAATCCATAAACTGAATCGATAAATAAAGCCGTCTCTGCGATCGGCATTTCCACCAAGACTAGGCAAACGTGATGCCAACATCGGGCAAAGCGACAGCGCAACAAACGACGAAATTCCAACGGCTACGGCTAAAACAAATCCAAATTCTGTGAACAGTTTACCTGCCGTGCTCGGTAGAAAGGCGATTGGCAGAAACACGGAGACCAAGGTTGCCGTCGTCGCCAAAACCGCAAAGAAAACTTGTCGGGCGCCTACCACCGACGCTGCGAATGCTTTCAGCCCCAGTGCACGTTGTCGCTGAATATTTTCAGTCACAACGATGGCGTCATCAACGATCAGGCCGGTCGCAAGCACCAAAGCTAACAAAGTGAGAATGTTGATCGAAAACCCAAGTAACCAAATCGCCGCAATCGTCCCACTTAAGGCAATTGGGATGGCGATGGCCGGAATTAAGGTTGGCCGCAACGCGCCGATAAAAATGAAAATGACACCGATCACAACACAAATAGCGATCGAAAGACTAACAACGACCTCGCGGACTGAACTTCGAATGAACTGCGCATCATCGGAAATGATAATAAGTTCTGCATCCTTCAAGCGCCGGTTTAACCCCTCAACAGCCACTTGGACGGCATTGGAGATGGCAATCGTATTGGAATGAGCTCGGCGAATAATTCCGATACCAAGAACTTTTTGGCCATTGAGCAGAGTGAAGTTTTCCGCTTCTGCTGGACCATAGAATGCTTGCCCAACATCACCGATCTTGATGTCATCCCGAATTTCCAAACGTTCGACCGCTTCCGGGTGCCAAACAGAGGCGTCGGCGCGCACCATCAATAGCTGTTCATTCGATTTAAAACTGCCCGCCGGGACATCCAAACTGGTACTGGAAAGAATGTTTGCAATTTCATCGATGGACAAGCTGTAACTGGCAAGCCGAATTGGATCAACGACCACCCGCAGTACCTGTTCCTGATCACCAAACAATTCGGCCGTTGCGACCCCTGGAATAGATGTCAATTCAGCACTGACCTCCTCTTCAGCTAACCGCGTCAGAGCTTCTTGAGAGAGCTTCTCACTCACTAAGGCAAGCCGGATCACCGGCAGCCGGTCCGCATCCGCCTTCACGATCGTGATGTCTTCGACACCTTCCGGCAAGTCACGCTCAATGGCTGCGACCGCCTCGCGAACATCGTTCGCCGCCACATCGAGATTTATATTTGGAGCAAATTCGCCACGGATCCGCGCATTATTTTCCTCACTCGCTGCATTGATAGTCTGAACCCCGGAGACACGCGCAACTGCACCCTCTATCACACTGGTGACTTCGGCATCCATTGTCTCGGGCGAAGCGCCATCGAAGAACGCCCGGACGGTAACGACCGGTCGATCAACATCTGGCAGTTCCCGGACCTCGATCCCAAACACCGCTGCCAAACCAGCTATGACAATCAATAAGTTCATCACTACAACCAAGACAGGCCGCCGAACCGACAAAGACGGCAGGTCACTCCCCCTGGTCATTAGCTAGCGCTTTCAGAAAGTTCCGTTCTAATAAGCTGCCCCGGACGTAGGCCTTGCACGCCCTCAACAACGATCGTCTCACCAGCCTGCAACGGTCCGTCGACGAGGATGCGGCCCTTGTCACGGCGGACGATGGCGACGAATATTTTCTCGGCCCTATTGTCGTTTACGCGCCATAAGTACGCGCCGTCCCGGCTCCATAATACCGCCACCTCCGGTATCGTCGCATAGCGACGCCCCTTAAAGGAGAGACGCACGTCGAATGACGATCCGGGCCTAATCCGGTCCTCCGGATTAGGTATAATCGCTTTTACGCGGAGCGTCCTCGTTACACGATCGATGCGGCTACCCAGCGAATGCACCACACCGTGCAATTCGGTATCACGATCGGTCCAGGCCGCCATAGTAATAGGGTCACCCACGCCGAGACGAACTGCGAATTCTTCAGGCAAATTAAAATAAACAAGGATCGACGAACGATCATCCAACGTAGCAATCAATGTCTGATCCGAAACGCGATCTCCTCGCTCTATATCCGTCAAGCCTACTATACCGTCAAAAGGGGCATAAATCGTCCTGTCGCTCAACGATGCGCGTGCCTGATTTAAACGCAAGCGGGCGGACGCATGTTCCGATTGTGCAGTCTGCAACCGCGCCACAGAAGCCGCACCAGTCGGCGCCAAAGTCTCGATACGCTCCACGTTACGAGCCGCTTCCCTAAATGCGACATCGGCGAGTTTCACAGCCAGTCGCTGATGTTTGGCGTCAAGGCGAACAAGTACATCCCCCATCTTAACTCGTTGTCCCGCAATGAAGGCCACGCCTACCACTTCCCCCGCAACGGAGGGGTAGATAGATACGGACTTGAGCGCTTCGCCCGTACCGATTGCCCTAATAAGCAGCCGATCCTCTGCAAATTTGACCGTTTCCGTCAAAACAATTGTCGCAGGTCTCTGAATTGACGGTTTTCCTGCGGATGCCTTGCCTTTATCTTCAAGCAGCCACCAGCTGATTGCCAAGAGCCCAATGAGGCCGACGATGATCGTTATTTGCACGCTGAGCCGCATCGCTGCACAAACCGTTGCTAGATTGAACTTATATTAGTGCATAGCAACCCGTTAGGGCCAGCGGGCTTGCCCGTCGGAAATATTTTATGTTTAGAAAATATATTCAAAACTGAATTTCTATGTTTCATTCATATTTGTTTACTTTTTACTTAACGAATACATTAATCAATAAATTGACTAAACTTGTTTATATTTGTAAAAATGATAAATGGGTTGGGTGTTTTAAACCAAACTATGCGATAATATATTGTTTTTAATACATTAATAGAATAGGCATCCTTAAGGGAAACGGCGATGGCAACCGCTAATAAAACTACAACAAAGTCTTCGTTTCTGCCAACTGGGATGGGTGAAAAGCTTCAGCGGCGCCTCATCGAGTTCGCAGGCGTGGGGATGATTGCAGTCGCAGTCGCGCTCATAATTGCCCTAAGTAGTTATTCGGCGAGCGATCCATCGCTTAATACATCAGCTCTTGCAGATAATATCGACAATCTTCTGGGCTTTGCTGGCGCACTCACAAGCGACTTGTTGCTTCAAACGTTAGGCCTGGCCTGTTTACCATTTATCATATTGCTGGGCGCATGGGGTTGGCGCCTCGTAACTATTCACCGAGTGCACGCCATATGGCTTCGGCTCAGTCTTCTGCCCTTCGCCCTGATTTTACTCGCATTGGCGTTATCGCATCTTGGCGCACCCGAAAATTGGCCATTACGCGCAGGCCTTAGCGGCGTGGTGGGCGACTTGGTACATTTTTGGACCCTTGACCTTTTTATCGAGCCGGTACCGCAGTGGTGCTATGTCACCGCAGTCTCCTTAATTGCAATCGGTCTACTTCTTTACACAATTGGCTTCACACTCGGTGAATGGAAGGCGGCCGCTAATTTTATTGGGGCTGTCGCGATTTTTATCTCCCGTACCGCGAGAAATTTTTATCGAAGAGATAAATTCGCAACAGAAACGCCAAATTTAGAAAACCAAGACTTAGAGAAAGGTTCTTTTGTCGGCCGAATACTCTCGTACCGCCCAAGCTTACCCAAATTCAACAGCAATCCGAAAAACCGCGATCGGCTGGAACCGACGTTCGAAGCAACCGACAACAAAATAAAAACAGAAGCCCTCAAAAATTTCCGAGCTGCAAAATCCGACCTTATCGCGCCAAAAGAAACAAGCCCGAAGCCAGGACGCAAAGGCCGGGACGCAAAACAACGCAAATTGGATCTGCACAGTCCTGACGACGGCTTTCAGCTGCCCCCACTCGAACTTATAGACGACGCTCCAGTTGGTGACGGTCAATCCAAAAAAATTAATGAGGAGGGATTGCAGCAGAATGCGCGCTTTCTTGAAGGCGTACTCGACGATTTTGGCGTTCGTGGCGAAATTTTAAAAGTCCGCCCCGGCCCCGTCGTCACCCTATACGAATTGGAACCAGCGCCTGGAACTAAAACAAGTCGTGTAATCGGCCTTTCGGATGACATTGCCCGCTCAATGAGCGCAGTATCTGTCCGTAGTGCCGTTATCAAAGGGCGAAACGTCATCGGCATTGAATTGCCAAACACGAACCGAGAGACCGTTTATCTTCGTGAACTCCTAATGTCCGAAGCCTACGAGAAAGCTGGCGGCAAGCTACCGATGGTTCTTGGAAAGGATATTGGTGGCAATCCAGTTATCACCGACTTAGCGCGAATGCCGCACCTCTTAATCGCCGGCACCACGGGTTCCGGGAAGTCGGTGGGGCTTAACGCTATGATACTCTCGCTCCTTTACCGGCTGACACCGGAGGAGGGAAAACTGATAATGATCGATCCAAAGATGCTCGAATTATCGGTCTACGACGATATTCCCCATCTACTTACTCCAGTCGTCACCGAACCAAAGAAGGCTGTTGTAGCGCTGAAATGGACCGTTCGCGAAATGGAACGCCGATACTCCGATATGGCAAAACTCGGCGTCCGTAATATTGACGGTTATAATAAACGTGTGAAGGAGGCTGTCGCCAAAGACGAAGAGCTGACCCGGACCGTGCAAACCGGATTTGATGCGGAGACCGGCAAGCCGATCATGGAAGAACAACCGCTCGATCTATCGCCTCTCCCCTATATCGTCGTCGTCGTCGATGAAATGGCAGACCTTATGCTCGTAGCCGGCAAGGAAATTGAAGGCGCGATGCAGCGCTTGGCACAAATGGCAAGGGCCGCCGGCATTCATTTGATCATGGCCACCCAAAGGCCATCCGTCGATGTTGTAACTGGAACAATCAAAGCCAATTTTCCCACACGCATCAGCTTCCAGGTGACCTCCAAAGTCGATAGTCGCACGATCTTAAACGAACAAGGAGCTGAGCAACTACTCGGCCAAGGGGATATGTTGTATATGGCAGGTGGCGGGCGCATCACGCGCGTTCACGGTCCACTGGTCCATGATGATGAAGTCGAAGCCGTTGCGCAGTTTCTCCGCTCGCAGGGTGCGCCGGAATACGTCGACGCCGTCACTGCGGACGAGGGAGACGATCCTTTAGCAATCTTACAAGATGAAGATAATTCAGGTGACGAACTCTACGACAAAGCCGTCGCCATCATCTGTCGAGAGGGAAAGGCATCGACAAGTTTCGTCCAACGTCACCTCCAAATTGGATATAATCGGGCAGCCCGTATAATTGAGAAAATGGAGAAAGAAGGCGTGGTCAGTCCCGCAGATCGCGTCGGACGGCGAGAAGTACTCGCGGGGGATCATAGTATCTGAGGTAAATTATTACGATTAATAGTTGTGTTTGCAGCCTCCTCCCCTCAAAGTTTTTGCTGGCTAAAGATAATTAACGCGATGGCTCTCTGGGTCCCATGACCGTCACAAGAAACCTCAATAAATTTTTATTCTTTATTTTTGCAACAAACCTTGTTGTTGCAGCAGTACAGGCCGAAACCCCCACCGATGCCGATTTTCAACGAATAGAGCGATATCTAAATAGTCTCCAGACAATCCAGTCAAAATTCGTGCAAAACAACCCAGACGGTAGTTTTGCACTTGGCACTCTCTACTTACAACGCCCGGGCCTCATGCGCTTCGAATACGACCCTCCAGTACCAATTCGTCTTTATGCAGATGGAAATTTTTTTATCCATGTGGACATGGAGCTTGAACAGGTGAGCCACTATCCTCTAAACGAAACCCCCGCACATTTCATCCTACGCGAAAAAATTAGCCTTCGTAAGGAACTGAAAGTAAAAAAATTTCAGCGCGCCAATCGTGTTATCCGTATAGAACTCACAGATGCTCAAAATCCCGATATTGGCTCTGTCACACTCGCACTCTCCGACAATCCCTTAGAACTCCGGTCCTGGACGATCACCGACGCACAGGGTTTACAAACAGAATTGGCCTTCGTCGAAGCCCGATTTGGTGGGCAAATTGACCCGTCACTCTTTGAGTACGTCGACAAATTTGAGGAAGATAGCAACTAACACGTCTCCTCGGGCCTCGACAGATTGGTGCTCACGCTCCATTCTTACAAATATGAAAAACACCAAGACACCCTTGATAGGCATACCGGCGACGCCCTATGAAAACGAGGGCCACACGTCGCACCGGGTTAGTGAAAAATATGTTAAAGCCGTGGCAGAACTAACGGGATGTGCACCAGTGTTAATACCGGCTGTAGGCGCACTCGTTAGCTTTAATTCCCTGTTGGAACACCTGGACGGCCTTTTGTTAACCGGAGGACGACCAAACGTCGAACCGCACCACTACGGTGGCCCTCCCAGTATCGAAGGCACGCCGCATTGTCCGGAGCGCGATGCTACCACCTTACCTCTACTGCGAAATGCAATGGATATTGGGATCCCTATATTTGCGATTTGCCTTGGCATACAAGAATTAAACGTGGCTCTCGGTGGCACACTCCACCAACGCACACAGGAGTTAGAGGGCAAGCGGGACCACCGCATGGACCGAACCCTAACAGTTGACGAGCGCTTTGAGGACAAACATCCAATTGATATTCAGCCAGGCGGCCTTCTCGAGGATCTGTTTGGGGGCCCCCACCGTGTAATGGTCAACTCGCTTCATGCTCAATCCGTGGACCGGCCCGGAGACGGAGTGTTTGTTGAAGCGATCAGCGACGATGGTGTCATAGAGGCCATCAGCATACCGGATGCACCAGCCCTAACGTTTGGGGTGCAATGGCATCCGGAACACCCAAATATTCGAAACAACGACGTTAACGGTCGTCTATTCGAGGCGTTTCACATGGCAGTCCGCGATCATTATACTGAACGGGTACGCACCAGCAGAACCGACAGCAAGGCAGCCTAGGGAACAGAGGAACGCCCCATTATGCATGACGTTCGAGAAATCAATTGTACAGTTGACGCATTCGGTGAGCTTACCCACGACACCCGCTCAATTCGGCTCAAGATCCTCGAAGGTGGGCCGTTGACATTTAATGCCGGCCAATACGCCAAAGTCGTCTACCCAAACGGAATTGAAAAATACTACTCAATTGCGAGTATACCGGGTGACACGGACATAGAATTTCATATTCGCCGATCCGGGGAGGGCACGAGCAGTAGCCACTTTGTACTTGATAAACTCACGATCGGCGATCCTGTCACGGTGACAGCACCGATGGGTGGATCATATCTGCGCGCCGACCATCCGGGGCCAATCCTCTGCGTCGCTGGCGGTTCGGGCTTGGCTCCCATCAGGAGTATCGTCGAAACTTCGTTACGCGACCAACCTGAACGGGAGATCCACCTCTATTTCGGCGTCCGGGACGAACGAGATATTTACTTCGAGGAACGCTTTTCTTCACTCGCTAATACGCATGCGCAATTCTTTTTTACGCCCGTCTTATCCGAACCATCTGGCAAAACGGAGCGTCGTACTGGATTTGTGCATGAGGCAATTGCAGCCGACCTGTACAATTTTGCGAATTGGAAGGCTTATTTGTGTGGACCGCCAATCATGGTCGATAGCGTTAAGGATCTGCTAAAACAGCATGACGTTCACGATGATGATATTTACGCTGACGCGTATTAACTGTCCCCAGCTCAAAGGCGTTCAGGTTAAGTAACCCAATGCGGCGACTCTTTGCCCATCTGCTAAATAGGCTTCTCACATGACAAACTACGCAATTCCAATATGGGACACGCCAACCATTCCCGTAATTGATGGTGACCCGTTCCCTGTCCATCGCATTTTCTGTGTCGGACGTAATTATGCCGCTCATGCGCGTGAAATGGGGCATGACCCAGACCGTGAAGCTCCGTTTTTCTTTGCAAAACCGGCTAACGCCATTGTTTCAAATAGGACGACGGTGCCCTATCCCGACGAGACCAACGACCTACATCCAGAAATTGAATTGGTCGTCGCCCTAAAGGGGGGTGGTTACCGAATTCCCGAGAATGAGGCCCTAGACAAAATCTTTGGCTATTGTGTGGGCCTCGACATGACGCGACGTGATATGCAAAGCGGATTTAAGGACTTGGGCCGCCCTTGGGACATGGCGAAAGGTTTTGATCGGTCGGCACCGATGAGTGAAATTCACACGGCGGATTCCACCGGCCACTTTTCCTCCGGCAGTGTCACACTAGCGGTCAATGATGAGGTTCGACAGAAAGGCGATGTCAATCAACTCATTTGGAATGTAGAAGAAACAATTTCTTATCTCTCGGGACTGATCGAATTGCACCCAGGCGATCTCATCATGACCGGCACGCCGTCCGGCGTGTCCGCCGTGGTAAAAGGCGACCACCTCGTTGGGCATGTCGATCGATTGACCGATCTCAATATAACTATCGACTGAAATTCACGGAAAAGTTAGATGCGCCTCATCACCTGGAATATTAACTCAGTTCGACTGCGTATGCCTCTACTGGCAAAATTGACGGCCGAAACAAAACCCGATGTCGTCTGCCTGCAAGAAACTAAAGTTCACGACGATCAGTTCCCTATCAAGGATATTAAAGAACTTGGCTACGAGCATATGCATTTCCGCGGCATGAAGGGCTACAATGGGGTGGCCATCCTCTCACGACTGCCATTCGAGGCTACAGACGGCCAAAATTGGTGTGACAAGCAGGATTGCCGCCATGCATCGGTAAAAGTGCAGGGCGGCGTCGAAATCCATAACTTTTACGTCCCGGCCGGCGGCGATGTTCCAGATCCTGACGAAAATGAGAAGTTTGCTCATAAACTATCCTTTCTCGAGGAGATGGCGGATTGGTTCACCCAGAACCGCAAAACCAATGACAAGTTGATCATGGTTGGTGATCTGAATATTGCACCTCTAGAGACCGATGTGTGGTCGCATAAGCAACTTCTAAAAGTGGTCAGCCACACACCCATCGAGGTAGAAAATCTCAAGATCGTGCAGCAAAGCAACAGCTGGATTGATGCCGTTCGCCACTTCATCCCAGCCGACGAAACGCTTTACAGCTGGTGGAGTTACCGCGCTCGCGACTGGGACGCCGCTGACAAAGGGCGTCGCCTCGACCACGTATGGGTCACGCCACCGCTGAAAAAGTCACTCAAAAGCGCCGGCGTGCTTCGCGAAGCGCGCGGTTGGGAGCGGGCCTCGGATCATGCCCCAGTCATCGTCGATTTTAACTTGGCTTAGGCGTCCGAAACCCTCACGACAAGCTTGCCGGTGTTTTGACTTTTAAACAGCATCGACAGAGCATTAGGCGCAGCGTCTAAGCCATCCAAGATATGCAAACGCTGTTTCAACTCGCCGGATTTCAATTTCTTGGATATCCATTGGCGCGCTTCGTCATACCGACCGTTATAGTCGGAGACAATAAATCCTTGCATGCGAGCACGTTTCCCGATCAGGAGGCCGGTATTAGTTACACCGAATTGACTTTCTGCAGCCGTTTGTGAAATCCGGCCACACATAACAATCCGGCCACACGAACGGAGGTGCAGCAAGGCCGCTTCCAAAATTTCACCACCTACATTGTCAAAGAAGAGGTCGACACCATCAGGAAAGACCTGCGCGACAGCCAACTCTATATCGTGCTCCGCCTTATAATCGATGGCAGCGTCAAAATTTAGATCATTTGTGAGGTACTGGCACTTTTCCGGACCGCCGGCCACACCAACGACCTGACACCCTTCCAGTTTGGCAAACTGGCCAGCCATTTGACCCACACCCCCAGCAGCACCCGACACGAGAACACGGTCATCAGAAGAAAGTGCCCCCACATCCCGTATGCCAAACCAAGCGGTCAATGCCGTCGTACCCAATGGGCCAATCCAATCTTCGATCGAACCCAAAGATAAATCGAGCTTGTGCGTACCACTTGCCGTAATCGTCGGATGGCTCTGCCAACCAAGTCGACCTTGTATGTAGTCGCCCGGTTCAAACCCAGCAACCCGGCTTTCCAATACGCGACCTACACCGCCCGCACGCATGACACCGCCAATCTCAACAGCAGGCACGTAACCGGGATTTTCATTGATCCAGACCCGCATTGCTGGATCGATAGATAGGTAGACACTTTCTACCAATAGCTCGCCGTCTGCAGGTTGACGCACCGGCTCGACCGACGCCTCAAAATTATCCGGCCCGGCAATTCCGATAGGCCGTTGTTTTAATCTGATCTGACGGTTTGCATTCTGCATACCCGTTTTTCCTTTTATATATTTGGCCCACCAGTTGGTAACAATTTTACATTGCGCCGCCAATACAAGGCTGCCAACAACCATAAAAATAAACCCTGTCCTGCCACCAATGCTAAGCCGATGGGCGCACCAAGCCAATCTGCGAGAAAACCGGCGTACAGAATTCCGAGCGGCATAGTACCAACACTGACAGCGAGAAGGCCCATCACCCTACCGCGAATTTCCGGTGGCGTGACGGACAGCAGTATGGTGCTTTGCATTGATGAGAAGCCCGCAACTCCGAAACCGGCAATCAGAAGTGTAACCAACGAGGTCGAAAAGTACGGCGATAGAGAAAAACAAAATATACCGGCCAGAAAAATGAATGAGCCGCAGATAAAAAATTTCCCATACCGCGATGGCCGTACCGCCATCCCAACACCTATCGCTCCAAGTAATGCGCCTAGGCCCTCTGACGCTGCAAGAACGCCGACGGGAAATGCACTGAGCCCCAAAGTATCGCGTCCGATGATAGGAAGGATATTCCCAAACGGGAAACCAAAGGCATTTACGATGATGGTGATCATCAAAACACCCAAGACCATGGGTTCACTTCGCGCATAACGAAGGCCCTCGACAAGATTTCTCAGTACTTTCGGTGCAGCTTCATCCGTCTGTGTCTGGCGGTAGGGCATACGCCAAATTAACAGGACTGCTGTCGCAAAGAGAAAGGCGCCAAGCAAGTAAGCGCCGTGCAATCCAAAGAACTGAAGCATAAACCCGCCAATGGCAGGGCCGAGCATTCGCGTTCCGTTGGTTGTTCCGGTGTCGAATGCCATTGCAACGCCAACCCTATCGAGACCGGCTGCCTCGCCGATCATTGCCCGCCGGGTTGAGTAGTCTGTCGACGTAAACACTCCGCTAATAAACGCGCCAATCCCTATGTGCCAAAGCTCAACAAGACCCAATACCGTCAGGAAACCCAAGCCAAGCGAGACGACAAACATTGTTACGAGGCCACCAAATAATATGGCCTTACGGCTAATTCGGTCGGCAATAACGCCAACCCACGCGCCAAATAGGACCAGCGGCGCCCAACGTAAGAAGAGGAAAACCGCAACCATGATCGGCGAATTTGTGAGGTCGAAGACGTAAACACCAACAGCGAGCGATTCTAACCAACGCATCGTGCTGGTAATCGCACCCGAATACCACAAACTGCCAAAGGTTGTTTCGGCAAAGAGGGTTTTTATAATTCGGGCTGCATTGCCTCCGATCGCCACGATCAGAGGCGCCGCTGCATAAAGTATAACCCGTCAGGCACACCCTCCGGGAGGTCCATCGCTTCAACTTCAGGAAAATTCAACGCTCTATCTGAAACGATGACAGCACCCGGACAAAGGAGGGGCATGATGAGTGGCCCGATCAATGCGACGTTTTTTGCGGACTTCACAGCATCACCATATCCAATATCTGCATGAGCCATAATTGCGTTCGGACCAAGATCGCGTGCTGCCGATTTCAGCATCTCATCCATCTCACCAAGGTACATATTTTCATCAGGCGGTATGCAATCCGGGTGCGGTGATTTATTTCGGTCAAAGACGAAAATCTGCCGATCAGGAAGTGCGGTTCGCAAGTGGTCGTAGGAACGGCCGTTGCCCAATCCCAATTCGAGGACAATACCCGGCTTGCCGGCTATCTGCGCGACAGCAGCATCGAGGCACATACGTTGGGCTTGCAGGCGGCGAATTGCGGCATCGAGGCGGGTCATTGAATTCTATTTTCCTAAATCGTGAATTTATTTTTCGGTCTATGGTTTTCGGTCTGGGCCTCGGGATTGCGAACTGCGATGAAGTCCAAATGCCTCAGGGGCCTCGGGATCACCTCGATTATCATACTGGAAATTTATTGAGCAAGCGGTTCTACCTCTGCTGCGAGAAAATCCATTCATCCCTTCATAAAAACCTGCCACCCGGCAATAGCGCATACATATCATTAGTTTTGCAGAATATCGTGACGGATATGATAATGAATACAGTGGAGTATAGGTCAGGCATCGCAAGTATTGTCGTCAGCGGAACTAACGAAATTTTGGCAACACCTTGCCACTCCCTCTTTCTCCCAAGCGGGAGATACGCTATTGCATCACCCCAAGACGAGCTTGGATATGTCGCAGGTAGCTACCTAAAAAGCGCTGCAAACCGATGTGCGAGCTCAGTCGCCGAACAAAATGCCTACGGTTGTTGCAAGATTTGAGGATGGAAGGTGCGGCATGACATTGATTGCGCTCATACGACACGCCGCAACGGATTGGAACGAAGGTGGCCGAGTTCAAAGCACGACCGATGTCCCGCTTAGCGAGGGCGGCCGTTCAACAGTCCAATCTTGGCATGTTCCAGAACTTCTTAACGGATTTGACTGGGTTTCAAGCCCGCTCTCCCGAGCGGTCGAAACTGCTTCAATCCTCTCTGGACATCCGCCAAGCAAGATGGACGCGCGGCTCGTTGAGATGGATTGGGGGGCCTGGGAAGGGATGACAATTTCCGAACTACGCGCCGAAATTGGTCATCCTGGTGAAGCCTGGCGGGCCGGTGGGCTCGACTTTAAGGGGCCAGACGGAGAGAGCCAACGCGACGTCCAAACACGATTGCTGTCGTTTTTTTCTGAAGTTGCAGACACTATGCAGCCGACCGTAATTGTTTGTCATCGTGGGATTGTGCGGGCGACTTACTCCCTTGCTGCAAATTGGGATCAAAAAACCGCATGGCCGGATACGTTAGCCGATGACTGCACCCATTTATTCCGGCTAAGCAGCGATGGGCATCCATCAATCGAAGAGTTAAATGTGCCCCTCACAACACCTTGATTACGAGGCCGTAATTACACCTTCAATTGTGCGACCCTCAACACACGAGCAGAACGCGATTGGCCAAGCCATAACCCGAAAAATTATCAAATAAGGTCCCAAGGTCACTCACAAACACGCAAATTTGTGAATGCCACTCGCACGGCCTACTAAATACTAACGCGCCAAACTCCCTAAGCCTAAGAACCTGAAAGACTTAATTATCCTTCGCACACTCGGAAGCAGGCCAATTCCCCTAAAGCCAGAACAAACGACGCGGTACGTATCACCAACCAAACTTGGTAATATTTGAATGGCACAAATTGTCCCACACATAAACGTATCCATGGCCACATCTGGGAATTTAGCGGGCGCGGCGATATAAATAGAGAATGCAGGAGAACAAAGGTAGCAAGGACCCATGGTCCAGATTTCAGGCAGAACTTGATGCTTGGGCTGAAACATCGCTCAAAGCTACGCTTTGGTGGCGTGATGATGACGCAGTAGACGACACACCACCCCTAAGAACGTTGCTTACGCTATCAAGTGAGACGCCAATCGCACTAGCCGTCATTCCAGAACCAGCCTTGGAAGGATTGGCCAGTTGCGTCGGTCATCGCTCAGATATATCCATTCTTCAGCATGGATATTCACATAGCAATTACGCACCTGCGAATGAAAAGAAATCGGAGTATGGACGGCATCGTCCCAACAAAGAAATTTTAAATGAAATCAATCGGGGATACACTCGCCTGCAAGAACTATTCATCCAATCGGTTCAGCCAATTTTCGTACCACCCTGGAATAGGATAGACGACCATCTCATTCCTCTTGTTTCAGAATTAGGATTTTGTGCGGTTTCGGCATTTGGTTGCGAAAAGCCCGGCATCGAATTGCAACAAATCAACACGCACATTGATTTAATCGATTGGAGAGGTACCCGCGGCTTTGTCGGAGAGGATGTTGCACTGATCGCCCTAAGTAACCAATTATCAGAGCGTCGCCATAACAAAAATTGCTCAAAAAAGGCTATCGGCTTAATGACCCACCACCTTAATCACGACAAAGAGACTTGGCGCTTCCTAGAGCGCCTGTTAGAGGTCACTTTGCACAATTCGGCTTGCAAATGGATGCCCGTAGAAACTTTGTTGGAGCAGACCTGATGGACGGTTACCGGTATCCCATTTCTGAACTGCGAGGCGATTATATTCGTGCTGTGGCAGGCATGTTATTTTTCGGTATGTTTCTTTTTAGCGCAAGCTCAGTGCCGGTCATGTTCTTTATTATCGGCAGCATCTTTCTGCTTTTCCTCGGCTTCGCGGTTCAAACTTGGTCAAGACATTCAACCGTAATTCGGATCGAGCCGCATGGCCTCCGGTTTTATGGCCTGCGCCGCCGAGAAATTGCGTGGGACGACCTTTCAAGCGCTAAATTGCGCTTTTTCACGGTCAAGCGGGACAGAGACGCTGGCTGGATGGAGCTTACGTTATTTAAAGGAAAAAATAAGACAAAAATTGATTCCCGACTTGAAGGCTTCAATGATATTGCGGCGGCTGTTGCAAACAAAATTGAAGAGAAGGGCGTCACAATCGATGAAAACAGCGTCGAAAACTTCAATGCACTTGGCATCATCACCAAATCACCTGGACTGCCTGAAGCTGCAAAAAAATTCGACAAAGTGAAGCCTTGGCAAGACAACATCTGATTAAACTTCGTCGTTTTAGCTATTTTGCGATCCCTCACAAACTTTTGTTACGGTAACCCCATAAACAGTACGCCACGAAGCCTCGGTCAGGTCCAACAGCCGATTGTTTTTTACAACGGCCGCAACTTCAGCGTCCACCATGCCAACAGATTGGCTTATGCCAAAATGCACTGACCCCCTAATAATTAACCTCAAACATCCACAGGCTGCGGCGAGGCTGGTACCTCCATGCCTAATGCCTCTTTGTAGACTTCCAAAATAGCTTCCTGCTCCTGCCGGTCCGCAGATTCCATTTTCCGGAGTTTCACAACTTGCCGCATGATCTTGGGATCAAATCCACTTGCCTTCGCCTCGGCATAGACTTCGCGAATATCTACGGCAATTGTCACTCTTTCTTCTTCAAGGCGCTCAATTCGCTCAATAAACGAGCGAAGGCGATCACCCGCTACACCACCGACTTCCGACATTCCGTGTCTCCCGGCTGATTTCTGTAGAATTTTGGAGCGGCAATGTAACGCCCACCCAAAAGGGGCTCAAGCGTTGTTCGCGGATAAATAGGTGCATTTCAGAATTTAGTGGAATTTATTCTTTCAACGCTGATAATTTACGCAACACTGGGTATAGAAAGGCTAAAATTCGATGGAAATTGCCACCACTATGGTAATTTTAGACGCTCTCCCAAACCCAGTGCTCTTGCTTGATTCGCAAAAAACAATTGTCGCTGCAAATAGCGCCGCCAAAGAATTACTCGGGGCAGAAATTGCGGGAAGGTCGCTCGCAATCGCACTTCGGCATCCGGAAATACTCGATGCCGTAAATGCAGTAATCGCTGATGAACAAAAACGCCAAATCAGCATTTCGCTCCTGGCATCAGTCTGGCGCAGCTTTGACATCCAGATCGCATCTCTAACGGCGACGAACGAAAGTACAGCCGACGCCATATTAACTATGCATGACACGACCGCAACACGGAACGCTGACCAAATGCGTGCAGACTTTGTGGCCAACGTCAGTCATGAACTGCGTTCACCGCTGTCTTCTCTTATCGGTTTCATAGAAACCCTACGGGGCGCCGCAAGAGACGATGTGGATGCCCGTGACCGATTTCTGAGAATAATGGATAACGAATCGAAACGAATGGCACGGCTAATTGATGACCTCCTCTCATTATCAAAGGTTGAGGCCAGCGAACATATTCTGCCGGACGAAACCGTCGATATTTTTGAGTTGTTGGCAGAGGTTCACGACACCCTATCGGGGCTAGCGGCAGAGCGTCATATAGACGTAAATCTCCCGACATTAAACGGAAAGTATCCAGTCCTGGGAAATCGCGATGAATTGATGGAAGTCTTCCTTAATTTGATCGATAACGCGGTTAAATATTGTCCAGAGAACACAAGTATTAGTGTCGATATTGAAAGAATTTCTCGAATCCCCGACCGAGGTGGACCCGGAATTATGGTCTCAGTAGCGGACCAAGGTGATGGAATTTCAGCGGAGCATCTCCCGCGTCTCACAGAGAGATTTTATCGTGTGGACAAGGGCCGCTCTCGAACAATGGGTGGGACGGGGTTGGGATTGGCTATAGCAAAGCACATCGTCAATCGCCATCGAGGTCGATTGGCAATCGACAGCATCGTCGGAGAAGGTACCATTTTCCGCGTTTACTTACCCAGCGAAGAAAATACAGAAGCAACTCTGCCTTCGTAATAAAATCGTAACAAAACAGTCATAGAAAAGAAACTGCGTCTGAATATTTTCGCGGTGACCAACGTCCTGGTCATCGTTGCTCTAACCACAGACGAGAAAAATAAAATGAAAATAAAACGAACATTTTATAGCATTAGTGCCATGGCCGCATTTGTAATGGCGAACGCTGCCGAAGCACGCGACCAAATTAACATTGTTGGATCCTCAACGGTTTATCCTTTCGCCACGGTAGTCGCTGAACAATTCGGCAAAATTAGCGGTTTTAAGACGCCAAAGATCGAATCCACAGGTTCCGGGGGCGGCCTGAAACTATTCTGTTCTGGTATTGGCATCGAGCATCCCGATATCACAAACGCTTCGCGCCGGATAAAGAAGTCCGAGGTCACGAAATGTGCCAAGAATGGTATCAATGAAATAATCGAGATTAAAATCGGCTATGACGGAATAGTTTTCTCGAACTCCAAAAAAGCACCACAAATGAAAGTTACTTTAAAGCAACTGTATCTGGCGCTAGCTAAACAAGTTCCGGAAAACAATAAGGAAGGCGGTAAACTAATCGCCAATCCGAATAAGACCTGGAAAGACATCGATCCATCATTACCAAATACAAAGATCGAAGTCCTTGGTCCACCGCCGACTTCTGGCACGCGTGATGCCTTCAACGAGCTTGCCATTGAAGGCGGTTGCAAGACATTCCCGACGCTGAAAGCGATGAAGAAGAAAGACAAGAAAAAATATAAAGCCTTATGCCGAGGCATTCGCGAAGACGGTGCTTACATTGAAGCGGGAGAGAATGATAATCTCATAGTCCAAAAACTAGAAGCCAACCCCAATGCCTTTGGGGTTTTCGGATACAGCTTCCTAGATCAAAATTCTGATAAGATTCAAGGCAGTCCGATCAACGGCGTTGCACCTGAGTTCGAGAATATCGCAAAACAGAAATATCCGGTCTCTCGTCCACTCTATTTCTATGTGAAAAAGGCACATGTCGGCAAAATTCCAGGTATGAAAGAATACGTGGCTGAGTTCACAAGTGATAAAGCGTGGGGCAACGAGGGTTATCTATCCGACCGTGGCTTAATTCCAATGCCAGGTGACGAGCGCAAACGGTTCAAGAACGACGGCATGTCACTGAACAATCTGTCTATGTAAAAATAAAGTGAGCTGCTGGGGTCCGCCCCGGCTGCTCACCCCTCTTTTGGTAGAAAATCAAATTCATATCTGACGCACCCGCAAAATAATAAATGCAATCTTACACTATCTTCATCGTCCTTATCGCTCTGACTTTTTTCGGTTTCCGGATGGGGCGAAACCGCGCCGTTAAAGCCAGCGAAGGCCACCTCAGTAAACTTCATTCTCTGCCAATCTATCATGGCCTATACGTAGCAATCTGGTGCAGCATTCCATCGTTATTAATCATTTTTATTTGGATCATTTCAGAGCCATTAATCGTCACCACACTCGTGTTATCTGAACTACCGGTAGAATTTCAAAATCAATCTCAAGCGCAACTTAATCTGTTGATGAATGATGTTCGCAACATTGCGGCCGGAAACATCGGAATCAGCGAAGCAGACCCCGCCGTCATAATAGCAGCCGAAAGATACAGTGCTGTATCGCGGACAAGCGGAACTGCGCAATTCATATTAATTCTTAATCTCGCCATAGTCGGACTAACTTTGGGGATAAAGTATATTGCTCCCCATTTCCGGGCTCGAATTCTTGTTGAGCGTGTCGGAATGATCCTTCTAATCATCGCGTCGACTATTGCCATTCTAACAACCATTGGGATCGTTTTATCACTTATCTTCGAATCAATTCGGTTTTTTGAAAAAGTAACTCCCATCGAATTTTTTTTCGGTCTTGAATGGAGCCCACAAATCGCGTTGCGAGAGGATCAGGTCGCGTCCGATGGTTCATTTGGGGCCGTACCAATTTTCGCCGGTACAGCCCTCATCAGCTTTATCGCAATGATCGTTGCAGTGCCTATAGGGCTGATGTCCGCCGTATACTTAGCTGAATATGCACACTCAAAGTTTCGCGCGATTGCCAAACCGCTTTTGGAAATACTAGCGGGCATTCCAACCGTCGTTTATGGGTTTTTTGCCGCGCTTACGGTCGCTCCATTTTTGCGTGATAGCGGCGGTTTACTTGGGCTTTCTATCTCGTCAGAAAGTGCATTAGCAGCTGGTGTCGTGATGGGGATCATGATCATCCCTTTCATCTCTTCGCTTTCCGATGACGTAATTACCGCCGTGCCGCAAGCCATGCGCGATGGCTCTTATGGCTTGGGTGCAACAAGGTCCGAAACAATTTTACGGGTCATATTACCGGCCGCCCTTCCTGGTATCGTAGGCAGCGTGCTACTAGCCGTTTCCCGGGCCATAGGCGAAACGATGATCGTAGTAATGGCGGCAGGTCTCTCGGCAAATCTAACAGCCAACCCCTTTGAAGCCGTTACTACCGTAACCGTTCAAATTGTTACTTTACTCGTTGGCGACCAAGAATTTGATAGCGCAAAGACCTTAGCTGCCTTTGCACTTGGCCTCACTCTATTCGCGATCACACTGTGCCTCAATTTTATCGCGTTGCGGGTCGTGCAGAAATACAGAGAAAAATATGAATGATACGATAATGGACAGCGGTCTCCGCCCCTCACGCGAAACCGCAAATATTGTTCGCCGGGGTTTAAAAAAACGGTATGCGGCAGAACAACGCTTTAAATTATATGGTTTATTAGCTGTCTGTGCAGCTTTGGCTTTCCTAGTAATTATGCTCGGCAACATAATCTATAAAGGTCACACTGCCTTTATCCAAACTGAGGTAAAACTTGAAATATATTTTGACGAAGACGTAATTGATCCGACAGGGAAACGGGACGAACAAACCCTCCGCGGCGCAGACTACGGTCGTTTAATTAAGACGAGCTTACGAAAGCAATTCCCAAATGTTCAGAAAAGACGAGACAAACGGAAGCTTTATCGAATCGTAAGTGCAGGGTCGCCGTTTGAGCTTTATCGGATGGTTCAGAAAGATCCATCACTTATTGGCAAGACCCAAGCAATATGGATTTCCGCAGCAGCCAATATCGATATCCTTAACAAAGGCGGTATCGACACCACCCGTCCGGAGACTGAGCGTCGTGTAAACAACAAAGAAATCAGTTGGTATGAAAACTTGCGCGAGGCCGGTTTAATAAGGGCTGATTTCAACACACGCTTTTTTACGGCGGGCGACAGCAGGGATCCGGAACAGGCCGGTGTTTTGGGCGCTGTCATTGGCTCTCTTCTCACCCTTGCCATCACGCTTCTACTTTCCTTCCCGTTTGGCGTTATGACTGCGATATATCTCGAAGAGTTTGCTCCGCAAAATCGCTGGACCGACATCATCGAAGTAAACATCAATAATCTAGCGGCAGTGCCATCTATCGTATTTGGCCTGCTTGGTCTCGCGGTTTTTTTAAACTTCTTCGGTTTGCCGCGGTCCGCACCTCTGGTGGGCGGAATGGTTCTTGCTCTAATGACCTTACCAACAATCATCATTGCCTCTAGGGCTGCACTCAAATCGGTGCCACCGTCGATCCGAGAAGCTGCGCTCGGCGTGGGGGCCAGCCGCATGCAGGTTGTTACCGACCATGTTGCACCGCTAGCAATGCCCGGCATACTGACGGGTACCATCATTGGCATGGCGCGCGCGTTAGGCGAGAGTGCACCACTGCTGATGATCGGCATGGTGGCGTTTATCGTTGATGTCCCGCAAAGTCCGACCGATCCAGCAACCGTGTTGCCTGTGCAAGTCTACCTATGGGCGGACAGTCCGGAGCGAGCATTTGTCGAACGGACTTCAGCTGCAATCATCGTTCTCATTGGTTTTCTGGTTTGTATGAACCTAACTGCACAAATCTTGCGTCAAAAATTCGAGAAACATTGGTAATGTCAGCACATAAATACTCATCAGTTCAAAATTTTGATAATTCCGCGCCTGTCGTAGACCGTAATCTCAAACCTAAAATAACGGCGCGCAGCGTGGATGTTTTCTACAGTGGCAAACAGGCGCTATTCGGTGTTGATCTAGAGATCGGTTCCCAAGCTGTAACTTCCCTGATCGGGCCATCCGGTTGCGGTAAGTCGACGTTTCTGCGATGCATGAACCGCATGAACGACGTGATTGAGGGTTGCACCGTTACCGGTACAATTAAGTTGGACGGCAATGATATAAACAGCAGCGACGTCGATGTCGTGCAACTTCGCGCTTTGGTTGGCATGGTATTTCAGAAACCAAATCCGTTTCCAAAGTCGATCTACGACAATGTCGCTTATGGTCCGCGAATTCATGGTCTTGTATCCGGAAGTAGTGAAACAGATGAAATTGTCGAGAACAGTTTGCGACGCGCTGGCCTTTGGGGCGAAGTAAAGGAGCGACTGCAAGAACCTGGGACAGGTCTTTCTGGGGGCCAGCAACAACGTCTATGCATTGCACGCGCAATTGCTGTGAGCCCCGAAGTCATCTTGATGGATGAGCCATGTTCAGCGCTAGACCCCATCGCAACTGCAAGAATAGAAGAATTGATCGACGAATTACGTGAGAATTTTACGATCGTTATCGTTACCCACTCAATGCAACAAGCGGCTCGGGTCTCTCAAAGGACAGCGTTCTTCCATCTGGGTAATTTGGTAGAATTTGGTGATACAGAACTAATATTCACCAATCCGCGAGAGCAAAGAACACAAGACTACATTACTGGCCGATTTGGTTAACCAGGGGCACTTCTAAGATGAGCAATGAAAATAGCGACCACATCGTTTCATCCTTCGATACCGACCTCCTCAAACTCGATAACATGATCGCAGAGATGGGCGGCCTTGCAGAATTACAGCTGCATCAAAGTATCCAGGCTTTGTGTATGCGAGACGTCGCAGCAGCTGAACGGATCGTTCCAGCCGACAAGCGGATCGATGCTCTTGAGGAAGCCATCTACGAGTTTACCGTAAAAATTCTTGCCTTGCGCCAACCGATGGCCGACGACCTTCGTATCGTTATATCGGCAATCAAAATTTCTAGTATCATCGAACGGATTGGTGATTACGCGAAAAACATTTCAAAAAGAACCATCGGTCTCGACGAAAACCCTTTGATGGACGGAGCGCTGAATTCGCTGTCCCGGATGGGAGAGTTGGTTCAAGAGATGATCAAAAACACGCTGGATGCCTATATCGAGCGAGATGCCAACAAAGCCGATGACGTCCGAAAACGTGATCGCGAAGTCGATCTGCTGCATACCAGCTTATTCCGAGAGCTATTAACCTATATGATGGAGGACCCTCGCAACATCACGCCTTGTACGCACTTGCTCTTCGTTGCAAAAAACATTGAGCGGGTCGGAGACCACACCACGGGTATCGCTGAGCAAGTGCATTTTATGGTTCATGGCAAGATGCCCGCAGACGAACGCCCGAAAGAAGACAACTCAAGTTCGACAATTGTGACACTTGAAGATGGCAAGAATTTAAAAGAGGCCGAATGACCATGAAGCCTCTTATATTGATTGTGGAAGACGAGGCAGCCCAAGTCGAAGTTCTCCGTTATAACTTAGAGGATAAGGGGTTCCGGACATCCACGGCACCTTCTGGCGAAGATGCACTTATTTTGGTGGAAGAAGAAGAGCCAGACTTAGTTATCCTTGACTGGATGTTACCGGATATCTCCGGGATTGAAATTTGTCGCCGGCTGAAAGCACAACCAAGGACAAAATCCCTGCCTGTCATTATGTTGACAGCACGGGGGGAAGAGGCAGACCGCGTTCGCGGTCTTGAAAACGGGGCTGACGATTACGTGGTGAAGCCCTATTCACCAATCGAGATGATTGCGCGCGTCCAAGCGGTCTTGCGGCGCTCACATCCCGAATTAACAAAAGAAAAACTGCAATATTCTGACATCTGTATCGACCTAGTTAACCATCGTGTTCTGCGCGGAAATACAATCGTTAATCTTGGGCCAACCGAATTTCGGCTGCTACGGGTATTGATGGAACGCCCACATCAAGTTTTTTCTCGCGAACAACTTTTAGACCGGGCGTGGGGCCGAGATATTTACGTTGAGAGCAGAACTGTGGACGTCCATATTCGCCGACTTCGTAAAGCTCTCAATAGAAACAATTCGCCCAATATCATCCGCACCGTAAGAGGGTTCGGATACTCCATCGATGAAAATGGGTAATGTCCGATTCGGCTTATTCATAACTTTTGAGGTTAAGTTTTACTGGGTATTGAAAAATATTTTTTTGCTTTTTTACAGTTACTTACATGTACTAATTTTTTATTGTTACTTTTTTGATTTTTCAGCGACATGTTAGCGGCGCCTTTCAAACATTGATCCAAATATTATGGTGCCAAATTGTTTAAAGAAACGCTCACAAAAGATCTCTCCAAACTTCGTTATTTAGAAGCAGCGGCAGCCGGTAGTCAGCATTTTCTGGCTAAAACAGGATTTGCCCTGCTATTTCTTGTGATCGTGTTTTTGATAGCATCGGTATCAAATAATCATGATGCATATGGTCCCTTCGTTATAGCCGCTGGTGTATGCGGCGCCTATATGGCGATGAACATTGGCGCCAACGACGTCGCAAATAATATGGGACCTGCAGTTGGCTCGAAAGCGCTGACCCTCTCGGCTGCACTCGCCATTGCCGCTATTTTTGAGGCTGCTGGCGCACTCATCGCCGGAGGCGATGTCGTCAAAACCATATCTAAAAATATCATTTCAGTAGAATCCTTTGAAAATGAACTGACCTTTATTTGGGCAATGCTCTCGGCTCTACTCGCGGCCTCACTGTGGATACACATCGCAACCTATGTCCGCGCGCCTGTCTCAACGACCCATTCAATTGTCGGCGGTGTTATGGGCGCCGGTATTGGCGCCGCCGGGTTCGCCATTGTTAATTGGGGCACCATGAGCAAGATCGCGGCCAGTTGGGTTATCTCACCCGTCCTTGGTGGCATCATTGCGGCGCTTTTTCTCGCCTTCATAAAAACCTTCATCGTATATCAAGAGGATAAGATTGCGGGCGCCAAAAGGTGGGTGCCTGTGCTCGTCGCCATAATGGCGGGTGTCTTTGCTGCCTACTTAATGCTGAAGGGACTAAAACGGGTCTGGAAGCCAGAACCATGGATGATCACTGCCGCCGCTGTTGCAGTCAGTGCGATTACTTATCTCGTTCTCAAACCTTACATTGACCGGCGTGCGACCGGCATGGAAAACCGAAACAAATCAATACGCACACTCTTTACCGTCCCTTTGATATGTTCCACCGCCCTCCTCTCTTTCGCACACGGTTCCAACGACGTCGCAAATGCCGTTGGACCGCTTGCTGCCATTGTCTCTGCGGCCGCTTCTGGAGAGATTGCAACTAAGGTATCAATTCCTCTCTGGGTCATGGGTATCGGCGCCATCGGAATATCCATTGGCCTTGCCTTGTTTGGGCCTCGTCTGATTCGCATGGTCGGCGACCAAATTACAAAAATGAACCCAATGCGCGCCTATTGCGTGGCGCTTTCAGCCGCCATAACTGTCTTGATCGCCTCAGCGCTCGGCCTTCCCGTAAGCTCCACTCATATTGCTGTGGGTGCTGTCTTCGGCGTGGGATTTTTTCGAGAATGGCAAACGGCACGCAGAACGCACCTAAATCACGGACGTATACGCAAAGGCCTTAAGCCCTCGGAAAAGGTGGATCCAGAGGAACGCGCAAAACGCCGTCGTCTTGTCCGACGCCAACACGTTTTAACGATTGCGTCTGCCTGGGTTGTTACTGTGCCAGCCACAGCTGTGTTGGCGGGTGCTTTATTCTGGGGGTTGCGGGCACTTTTCTAATTATAATGTTGCCCGTATTTCATACTGTTAGAACTCTCATCGGGCCCATGTCGTGGCAAACCCATTACCAATAATCGACGCTCATCATCATCTCTGGGACCTAGATAAGGGGCGTTACCCCTGGTTGCAGGACGCATTAATCCCGACATTCCGCTACGGCAATTATCAGTCGATTTGCAAAAATTATCTGCCAAAAAATTTCCGGCATCATAATATTCGCCAAAACATCGTAGCCTCAGTCCATATGGAAGCGGAATACGAGAAATCCGACCCCATCGCCGAGACCATTTGGCTGCACCAGATAGCGGAAAAAGACGGTATCCCTAATGCCATTGTCGGACAGGCATGGTTTTGCCGCGATGATATCGACGCCATTCTTAAGGGTCATGCAGAATATCCATTGATACGCGGGGTTCGACAGAAACCCAACGCCGCTAAAGATCCGGCATCAATTGTGCCGGGAGCGCCAGGAACAATGAGCGACCCTCTGTTTCGCGAAGGCTATGCATTGCTGAAGAAATACGGTCTCCACTATGACTTACAGGTTCCATGGTGGCATCTTGAGGAAGCGGCCACACTGGCTCACGATTTTCCTGATACACCAATCATTCTCAACCATACAGGCCTGCCTTCTAATCGAAGTGAAGATGGCCTCTCTGGCTGGCGGGCGGGCATGCAGGCCCTGGCAGCTGAGCCGAATACCGCCGTTAAAATTTCAGGTATCGGTGTCCCTGGTAGGCCATGGACCGCCAAACTCAATGAAAATATCGTGCTAGACACGATCAAAATCTTCGGCGCAGACCGGTGTATGTTTGCAAGCAATTTCCCTGTCGACAGTCTGGTGGCTGACTACGACACAATTTTTGATGGCTTCAAACAGATTACGGTGCGTCTGGGAGAGGTGGCACAGCGAAAACTATTTCACGATAATGCCAAACGCTATTATCGCATTTGAGATTAACCTGATTATCGCACTCAAAGAATTTTATAAGCTACATCCGCCTACCGATTGAGTGGGACAATCCCGAAAGGGGCTGCCGAAATACTTGATGCCGTTCTCGGCCACACGCCACAAATTTTTAGAAAGCTATTTGACTTGAATTTTAAGTCTCTGGAACCCGTACCCATCAAACTGACCCGCTCTTGGTTAATCCACTGATCAACCTCGAGGATCAATCGTAACCAGGCGGCGCCTGAAAACCGCCAATCTCATCCGCAAGTAAACGGGCGAAATCGATAGTGCGTAAATCGTGCATCGCAGCACCGACAATCTGGACACCACACGGTAAACCGGAGCGCGTAAGGCCCGCAGGCGCCACAGTTGATGGCAACAACACGACCCCGGACATTCCCGCCCAAAAAAGTTGATCCACTGCGCTTTGCGGTTCGCCGTTGACCAAAATCATTCGGTTCCAGCGTTCTCCCTTCTGATCGTGGGGAAAGGCAGCCGAAGAGGCAGTTGGACAAAGTAGCACATCCCACTCTTGAAAGAAGTCGTGCCAAGCCCAGCGCATTTGCGTACGTTCTTCGTTGGATGCCATCCAGTCACGATGATACTGAACAGATGCCCGAAGATTTCGGGCTTCATAACTATCATCGACTTCCGCTAACGCGCTAACCTGCTTCTTATTCGCCTCAAACACAGAAGTTGAAAGCCGTGCCGTCGTCACCCCCCGCAAGAGCTGGATGTAAATATCATGAGACTTTGCAAGATCGATATCCGGCCTTGCCGTATCGTCAACCGTTGCTCCCGCCTTAGCACAAGCATCCGCCACCACCTGAATCCGGTCAGTATATTCGCTATCGACCGGACAGTTTTCATCACTTGTCATGACGGCAATTCTATATTCCGAAAGTTTAGACTTTACTGGTTTTGCCAGATTGAGCTGGTAGCCATCCGCCTCTAGCAGGTCTGGTCCCGACATCACTTCGAGCGCTGCCGCCAGGTCTTCTGCACTGCGTGCCAGCGGGCCGACGACTGAGATATCGGAATGCGACAAGACCCCTGGCATCGCTTGTCCACGCATTGGCACAAGACCCCAAGTTGGCTTGTGCCCATAAATCCCACAATAGTGCGCTGGGTTCCGTATCGACGCGCCAATATCGCTGCCGGCATCGAGTGCTGTCATACCTGCAGCCAACGCTGCAGCGGACCCACCAGAGGACCCGCCCGGCACCCGCGAGAGGTCCCAGGGGTTATTTGTGGTACCGTAAATTTCATTAAAAGTTTCCCAATCGCCAAGCAGGAGTGGCACATTGGTTTTGCCAAAAAGATTAGCGCCAGCCGCCAACAACCGATCAACAACCACAGAATTGGTCTTCGCTACGTTATCTTTGAGGTCAGGCACACCCCAAGTAGTCGGCGTTCCAATCCAGTCGTAACTCTCTTTGATTGTCATGGGGACACCATGCAACGGCCCCCAGCATTCGCCTCTCACCAAAGCTTCATCAGCGGCTCGCGCCCGTGCACGAGCATCATCGACCTTCCATACAATGATTGCATTGAGTTCGTCATTGTAGGTACCGCATCTCGCTAGAAAGTGCTCAAGCAGTTCAGTACAGCTGATCTCCTTCGAACGGATCATTATCGCGAGTTCGACTGCCTTGCGATAATGTAATGCGTCAGATTTTCCGCTCATTCCAAAAATTCCCTAATCAATCTGCTGACAAAGTAGCCTACCTTTAGCATTATGCTAAGAAAACCGAGTACTACCAAAATCCTCACTTCGACAATCTGGATCGATCGTGGTTAACTCCTGTTCCTAATCTGTCTACGGAGACGTCCCATGAAATTCGGCTGGCTTACCCTCGCCCTTTCCCCCTCACCTGATGAAGATGAGGTGCGCATCGACCAACAGATTGCTCAAGTCCAAGAAGCTGAGCAGCTTGGGTTTGAAGATGTATGGCTGACCGAGCATTACTTTACCGGCGAAAGCGTCTATAACGACGCGCTGACATTTGCATCCGCCCTTGCGATGAAGACGGAACGCATTCGTATCGGCTTTGCCGTTGTGCAAATGCCATTCCATCATCCTGTTCGCCTCGCCACACAATTGGCGCTGCTAGATAACCTTAGTCACGGACGGATCGACGTGGGTGTCGGAAAGGGAACTGTCTACAACGAATACGAATTCGTCGGGCACGGGCTACGCAGTCATGACAGCCGAAAGCGCATGGAAGAGGCGACCGAAATACTAAACCGTATATGGACGGAATCGCCTCTCACATTCAAGGGCGAGTACTACGACGTTCATGTACCTGCCCTGCGCCCGCGTCCCGTGCAACAGCCGGGACCCCCGCTCTGGCGCAGCGTAATTTCACCAAACTCGTTTACAGAATGCGGCAAACTTGGCGTTCCAATTCTTACAGCGCGTCTTCCAGTTGATAAAATAAAAGAGCGCTGGGCACTCTACGAGGCAGGTCTCAAGGAGGGCGGCCATGATCAAAAAACGAGAATTCGCCTGCTGGAGCAGAGCGCACTTTGGCGAAACGTCTATGTCGCGGAGACCGATGCCCAGGCGGAAGAGGAGCTCTCCGAGCTTCTTTTGCACACCCGAGAGCACATGATGCATGTCCGCGAGGAGTATAATCCATCGGACTTTGAGATCGATCCCGTTATGCTAAACAGTTGGACCGATCCAGCAGTGCCAAACTCAACTGCCATTCCCTTCGTTCTTGAGACTGGGTCATTATATGGATCCGTTAAAACAGTGAAGGAACAGGTTGCTGAGTTACGTGATGTCGGTGTTCGGCATTTACTATGCCAGACCGGATTCGGTGACATGAGCCATGAAAAAAACTTGGCGTCTATGCGCCGTTTTGGTGAGGAAATCATGCCGGCTTTCATCGAATTTAACGCCGCGGCCGAATAATATTTAGAAATGACCATCGAACGTATCGGCGTTACCTCAGAGTACGGACCACTGATGAGCCGTTGCATCATTCACAATGACACCGTGCTCCTATCCGGTATCGTGGCTGGTGACCTATCTCAAAGTACAGAAATGCAAACACGCGACGTTTTGCGCACAATTGATGGATTGCTTGCTGAAGCCCGCACCAACCGAGAAAATATCCTGACGGTACACATCTGGCTTGCGAATATGGAACATTTTCAGGACATGAATGCAGCCTGGAACGACTGGGTAGATCCCGCAGCGCCACCCGCCCGAACCTGCGTCAGTGGCGAGCTCTACCACCCCGACTGCAAAGTTGAAATTACCGCGACTGGTGTAATTAAAAATTAGATCTATGAAAATAGAGCGCTACGACATCATCAAAGGACCAGGACGCCCGTCAATCTGCCTCGGCATGGCGAGAGGTGACTGGTTTAGCACCTGCTGCACAGCTAATAATTTCTCACTCGATATTACGGGCCAAACGCGTGAAATATTTGATGTCTTCGACAGACATATGGCTGAGGCGGGGACCAAAATTTCCAAGGTACTGTTTGTTCAATTCTGGCTAAAGAATATGTCTGACTACCAAGCCGTTAACGCCGTCTGGGCCGACTGGATTGATCCTAAAAACCCACCCGCACGCTCCTGCGTGCGCGCCGATATGGCGCATCCTAACTCATTAATCGAAATCCGAATGTACGCAGCTCGATAATTTCGTTGGCCAGTCATTGCGACAAGCGAATAAACAGCAATATTACAAGAAACAACTCTCGTGGCAGGAGCATTTCCATGAACAAAATGACGGATTTCTATATCGACGGAAAATGGGTGGCACCTGCCACAACAAACGAACTCGATGTCATCAACCCAGCGGATGAAACCGCGTATGCAACAATCTCACTCGGTAGCAAAACAGATGTTGATGCGGCGGTAGCGGCTGCGAATAAAGCCTTCTTGGGTTGGGCTGACACGCCGGTCGAAGATCGGATATCGCTGATCGAAAAACTCGCCGAAATTTATCAATCGCGTATAGACGAGATGGCGAAAGCGATCTCAATGGAAATGGGCGCGCCAATGAAGCTTGCCACCAACGCGCAGGCGGCGGCTGGGCTTGGGCACATAAAAACATTTATCCGATCACTCAAAAACTTCTCGTTTGAGCATCCACTGCGTGAGGGAGCCGACAACCAACATATTATTTATGAGCCGATCGGAGTGTGCGGCCTGATCACGCCATGGAATTGGCCAATGAACCAGGTGACTTTAAAGGTGGTCCCCGCTCTCGGCGCAGGCTGCACCGTCGTCTTAAAGCCATCAGAGATCGCTCCAATGTCTTCTATGTTATTTGCCGAATTTATCGACGAAGCCGGCTTTCCATCCGGTGTTTTTAATTTGGTAAATGGAGACGGCCCAGACGTTGGTGAAGCAATGAGCAGCCATACTGGCATCGATATGATGAGCTTTACCGGGTCAACCCGCGCCGGTATTGCCGTCACTAAAGGGGCCGCAGATACAGTGAAACGTGTTGCACTGGAGCTTGGCGGCAAAGGCCCAAATATTGTCTTTGCCGACGCGGACATCCAACGAGCGGTTAAATCTGGTGCGCGCCACTGCTTCAACAATACGGGGCAGTCCTGCAACGCGCCAACGCGTATGCTTGTCGAGCGCTCGGCTTACGAAGAGGCCGTCGCTGTCGCGAAAGAGATCGCTGAAGGCACGGGCGTCGGAGACCCCGCCGAAGATGGCAATCACATCGGTCCGCTCGTCAGCCAAACACAATACGACAAGGTCCAAGGCCTAATCGAGAAAGGCATCGAAGAGGGTGCGGAATTGGTAGCAGGCGGGCCTGGCCGCCCGGAAGGGTTCAATCGAGGTTATTTCGTTCGTCCGACGGTCTTCGCCAACGTCAACAACGACATGACCATAGCGCGAGAAGAAATTTTTGGCCCAGTTCTTTCAATGATCCCCTTTGACAGCGAGGAGGAAGCCATAAATATCGCCAATGAAACTCCCTACGGCCTCGCCTCTTATGTGCAAAGTGGAGACCTTGATCGTGCCCACAAGGTCGCGCGTCGTCTGCGTGCTGGCATGGTGCACCTAAACGGCTCAGCACAGGTATCCGGCACCCCATTCGGTGGCTATAAACAATCTGGGAATGGCCGCGAAGGTGGGGAACACGGCCTACTAGAATTTCTAGAGCTGAAAGCTGTGTCTGGCTGGGCCCCGAGCGAATGAGGTTACTCAAAGAGGCCGCGGAGTTTCACTAAATCTTCATTGCTGGGTGATTTAAAGAGGCCATTTTTCCCGCGATCGACCCCAGCAGCCTTAAGATCGACCAACATCTCTGCCGTCTTGACTGTTGCGATCAGTCCATCCACTACCGGGGCGCCGTCAACTTCGGTTAGGCTTTGGTCGACGAGAAACATGTTGAGCGGATTGCCGGCAACCAGAAAGGCTCCCGCGCCGCGCTTAATCGCGGCGCGGGCTGCTATTATGAATTTTTCGAGATAGTCCGATGGGTCGTCATACATCCGTGGGAAGTCATCATAGGTCAGATCTAAGCTCTCCCCCGCAATCATTCGGGAACCAAGCCCATATCGCCGAGCCAAATCCTCGACCTGTAACTCAATCTGGCGGTTGTGCCCAATGACGGCAAAAGTTGGAGCAAGTTGACAAGCGAGATAAAGTGTACTTTCAGTTATGAAAACAACTGGGATACTGAGAAGCTCGCGCAACTCGTAGTACCCATGGTCGAAGGTATTAATAACACCAACGCCGTCATACCCCTCTGGTTCCGCCCGAAGCGCGCTTTCGATCACGCCAGCTACAACCTTATACTTTGCGGCATGATAACGGTCCTTACCGAATGGTGTCGCACCAATACCAAAAGTATCAATCTCTGTTCCAGGCCGCGCTATTACAGAAAGTCTTCGCTGGACAGCATTTTCGTAAAGCGTGCCATAAGGCGTACCACCATCCGCGGATAAACCGCTGCCGCTTTGCAACCAAATTTTCATATCGTCAGTCCAACCAAGGGCTTAATCTAAGAAAGGCTTCGAGCGAAGAGTATTGTAGAAGCCCCCTGTTGCGCTTGCCAGGGAACGGGATTATTAAAAATTCAAAGATGCTTCTGAAAGAACGCAACCGTCGGCTCGATCGCCGTCATCTCCGTTTGCATTGCCTTTTCAAAACGGAACATTTCGATCTCCCCACCCGCTTTCTTGTAATTTCGCACAAAGCGGTTTGGTTCGTTTAAGTCAGCGCCACTATCTAAGTCGCGATAGTCATGAACCGGGTCGGGCGAGCCTTGTATCCACAACGCCGGCGGTATCTCAACCACCTCACCATTCTCCAACGCCAACATCGGATTGCCGTCTGTCATATTTTCCTCCGTCACCCAATAGAGATCGTGACGCTCCGGAATATCACCAACCCACGCCGCTGGATTGCCAGTTAGCCGCTCACGGTGCGCATGGCGATAACGCGACAACGGATTGATTACCGGCCAGACCATTACAATCGCTTTCACTGTTGCATCAACGCCTTCCAAGGGGATCTCCAAATAACGCGGATCGGCCGGCCGCATCCCGGCCAGCATCGCAAGGTGACCCCCGCTTGATTGGCCGACGATACCAACCCGCGCTGGATCCAAGTTCAAATTAGCAGCATTCGCTTTCACCCAACGAACTGCATAGTTTATGTCCTGATTGGAAGTCGGATAGCCATCTGCTCCATGCCGAAAGTCGAGCGCACCTGCGGCGATGCCTGCGTTTGCCAGCGTTTTGTCACGCAAATCGCAATCGTCGATATGACCTTTGCACCAAGCGCCGCCATGAAGGTCGAGGACAATTGGGAACGGGCCGACCCCAGGTGGTGTACGGAGGCGCAAAATGAGCTCACGACTGTTGCCAGCCAGAATATCGATCTCTTGTGTCGTTGTAGTCAGACCTTCGTTCGGCATTTCTCTGTCCCCCTATTCCTCTATTCCTTTAACGCGCCGCCCACAGGAATGTTGTCATAGACACCAACACCCTGAATAATAAGAAATTTTGCAGGCCTATTATCCTTGCCGTGCACATAATGGGCGACCTTTGGCGCCACCTCACATCGGTCACCAACGTACAAGACATAATTATTCCTAGGCGCCCGTGTCTCTACCACCAAAGGTCCTTCGAGACAGACAAAAACATCAGTGATTTCATTGTGATAATGCCACGGAATACTGTCACCGGTCCCTAGAGTCAGCACGCTGACCCGCATATCAGCCCCTTCCATGACGGTCTCTCGCCCGGCAATCTTCGCTTGGTCGTAAGGCTTAACTTCCATCTTTTGCTCCAGACAATTGGGCAACTCACGCTATATTATGATATAAGTGACCGTGAATGATTAATTAGGAGGGAACGGTGAATAGTTCTATTTCAGAGTTGGCAGAGCAAACGGTTCCAGCGAAAGTACGCTACATCAACGCCGAATGGAAAGCTAAGCACGACAGTCCACGGATTGGTTCGCGCGAGAGCCGCCGTGCCAATACGTCCTTCCAAGATGTTTTAGTTCACGACGCACGACCGCGTCTTGAAGCGGGTGAGCTAACGCTCGATAAAAATGGCTTCACCTTAACGCAACACAATAGTGCGGTGGCAAATTTCCGAGACGACAATGAGCTAGAGCACGTATATCACAATGAAATGGAAGCGTTAATCCAGCGTGTAACCGGTGCCAGTCACGCCTTTGCCCGCAGCCATCTGATCCGAACGGAGAAGCCCATCGACTTCAATGATGGTTATGCCCGTTTTGTACATTGCGACTACAACATGAAGCGTCTTCAGGAAATGTCGGAAACGGTGCTTGAAACTCATGGTGTAGAACCAAAGAGAGATTGGGTCTACGTTTGGTACAATACCTGGCAACCTTTCGACCATCCGGTTGAAAATAATCCGCTCACCTTTATCGATTGGGAAAGCCTGCCACTCGATGATGTCATTGATTACTATTATACAGGCCGAAATAACGACAGTTTGGTAGCCGCCCCGGTCCACAGCGAAACCCATAAGTGGTGTTACTTTCCGAACATGACAACTAATGAAGTGATTGTGTTGAAACAAATGGATGGCCGCAAAGGTGACCACTCGATCTACTGTCCGCACACCTCCTTCGATTTTCTAGAACAGGCAAAAGATACACTACCGCGTCGCAGCGTCGAGACACGTTTGCTCGCAGTCTTCGAGGCCAACTAAATCAAAGAAAACGCGCGCGATGAGTGCCAAAAACCCAGACCTCGCCCCAGTCGCAGATGCGAGCGTCGTCTGCCAATCCGTTCCGGTGATTAATCTCGGTGGTGCAGAAGGCATGCAACGAACCGAAACGGCAACACGCATTGCCGGCGAAATTGGTGACGCCTGTCGCGATTGGGGGTTTTTCCAGGTCGTTAATCATGGTGTCGACCCAGACCACCTCTCAAAAGTGTGGGCCACTATCCACAATTTCTTTGCACTTCCCCGCGCAGTAAAACGCACGCTGAATCGGAGCAGCGAAAACCCCTGGGGCTTTTTCGACCGGGAACTAACAAAAAACCAAAGGGATAAGAAAGAAATTTTCGATATTGGTCCGGAAGTCGATCCAGGAACGCTTACGGGCAACCCCTTTTCTGGTGCAACCCCGTGGCCCGTAGGCCAGCCGGATTTTGAGGACGCCATGCGTGCTCATTTCAATATTTGCGAGCAACTGTCACAGACTATCGTGGAAGCTATCTGCCTCAGCCTTGGCTTACCACGGGGCCGCCTCACAAAGAGTTTTGAACCAACCCACACGAGCTTTCTTCGGCTGAATTATTATCCGGTCGAAGATCCACTTTCAGATATTCCAGAGGAAGCCAGGGCTGGTGCCGACTTGGGTATTCATCATCATAGTGATGCAGGTGCTGTCACCATTCTGATTCAAGACGACGTCGGTGGCCTTCAAGTCTTCAAAGACGGCTACTGGTACGACGTCGAACCAATTAAAGACGCCTTTGTGGTCAATATTGGCGACATGTTTCAGGTTTGGTCCAATGACCAATACCGTGCGGCACTCCACCGCGTCCAGGCTATGAGGCAGACGGACCGGTACTCCTTCCCATTTTTCTATAACCCAGACTACAGCGCAATTATCGAACCACTCGAATGCGCGGCCGAACCAAATCTGTATAACAGCATCGACTGGGGAGAATATCGCCGCCGCCGTGCTGAAGGCGACTACGCGGATGTCGGTAAGGAAGTTCAAATTGCGGACTACCGCATTGTAGCCGCTGAGTGAAGTCTCAACGCGCCTCATTCAGCAAGGAATAAGAGCTAGAGTGCGGGGTTTTCGGCAAAAAGCATGACCACTTAAAACTGCTAATTGTATTTAACTTCCAACGCTACTTCGGCAAATTTGTATCTCTTGAGTGCTCTCACTGAGATCATTTGCAACACCGCAGCCACTCGAAAACGCTTACAAAGCCGCGAAAAATGTTTCGATCTTATCGGGTAGCTCTCGGAAATCCTGAAAAGACTCTGCAAATACGAGTGAATTCACAGGTTCTAGACGAAACCCCTCAGTGTAAAGGAAAAACGGAAATTCAGCGGCAGCAGCAGCCTGCGCGTCGACTTCGCTATCTCCAACATAGATCACCGGAGGTGACGCAATTTGACGGGCCACCTCGCGCAATGGTTCCGGATGCGGTTTGCGTTGCGCCAGCGTATCGCCACAAACCACCGAGCCGAAGAGAGCTGCCCAATTGTGTGCCGCCAAAAGAGCGTCCGTTGGAGCTGTCGGCTTATTAGTACAAAGCCCAAGCCGAAATCCTTGCGATGCCAGATGTTGTAAAATCTCGTCAACATGTGGACACGGAATATTAGCGTCGCCCGGCATCGCGGCGTATCGATCAGAATACCGCTCGAATATATCATCAAAAGTTGCCACATTCAGCGCATCGCGAGCCGCGAGCATCTTCTCTACAAATACTTGTGCACCATTGCCAATGTAACCTCGGGCCTCGTTCGTATCCATCAGCACTAAACCCAATTCGGCTAGAACCATATTGCCGACATTGCGCAGAACCTCAGCACTGTCCACCAAAGTTCCGTCCAGATCAAAAATAACAGTGGCCATACCAAAGTGCTTTCACTCCACAAAATTTAAAACCAATATAATAATTCAATTATATGTATGAATTTTTGGACCCATTAATCTTTCAACCCATGACTGGAGAAATAAAATTATGATCGAAGTCATAAATATAGAAGATCTTGTTGGGCAGATAAAACCGATCGTCAACCGCGGGCCACACACCACGGAAGATGAGGTATTTGAAGCCTTTCGCTCTCTCGGCGTTGGAGATTTCAAAAACGCCAACCTCTATTTTGGCGGCTTTGACGGCAACGCCGGCTGGGAACGCCATCTGGCTGGTGACGAACTCGTTCATGTTATCGCTGGGGCGACAAATTTCGAAATCATTCTCGAGGAAGACATCGAAACGTTACAACTCTCGGCTGGCAATGTAGTTGTCGTGCCTAAGGGTTGTTGGCATCGCTTCCAATCCGCCAATGGCGTAACTCTGATGACCGCTACCCCCAAAGGGGAAGAGCCACACCTATTCGTCGACGACCCGCGTCAGGTATGACATACCCATTCAACAAAAGACGTCTTTGGCAACTCTATTAAATTAATCCATCCATGATATTATAGCCAACAGCACGGCCAATACCCTGCCGGAAGCCTTCGAGACGAAGGACTTGGCCAGGTGCGATGTTGCAAAGATTGACGTCCCGTCCGAAGGTATTGATCAATTCCGCATGCTGAGTTGGGAAGCGGTAAGGATCGGCCTCAATAACAATACGATCGAACCAATTTTGTGCCCGGAGGTCCTGAAGGCCCGTGGCTGAACTATCGGCAAGCATATCGATCTCGCTCTGCTCGACGATCACATGTTCGATGCCACATTCTGCGACCGAATGGATGACAGCGCCAAGCTCATCGAGTTTCATCGGCTCCGTCGGCGCTTTACGGCCAAATTCATAGACAATATCGAAACCTGCCTTCTGAAACCGTTCGATCAGCCTTTTCCGCTCATCATTTTCAAGGGTGACGTAATTCTCAGAGACTTCAAAACCCATGAGCTCTTCGCGTTTCAATAGGGCTTCAAGGCCGTCCAACTCGTTTTTTGCATAGGCATATTCGAACAACATCCCACCCGCAAAAGGATGGCAGTCATAATCGCGATATAGCTTCGCCGATTTACGGACGGCCTCTTCAGGCAGTAACAAGCCGTTTAATGCGTATATCTTAGCATGGTCGATGTAGTCGGCTGCGCATTCAAGCAGGCTTTCAATGCCTCCTATCCCACCAGTCCAGCCCATCTCATCCGGCCCGAAGTCGATCATCGTCGTCAGGCCCCGTTTCCGTGGCTTTACCCCACGCGGTGGCAGTTCAAACACCATAATAACCCGCTATTCTTCCCGGCCAGCAACCATGCGGAGCGGCGTGTAGACGATCACTGTCTCACCGTGCTGGTTTTTCACTTCATTCCGCGTTCGAACCAACCCCCGATTACCCTTCGAAGTTTGACGAACTTCGAGCACTTCGACCTCAACATGCAAGGTGTCGTTCACAAAAGTCGGACCCTTTACATCAAGTTCCATATTGAGGAAGGCGAGCCCCGTGTGTTGCATCGTCGACTGCACCAACAATCCCTCTGCAATGGCGTAGGTCAGCGCACCCGGTATTGCGCGCCCATTGACGGCCGATTTTTCCTCTATATAGACGAGATTATTGAACATAACCTCGGTCATACCGGTGGTATTAATGAAATTTACCAAATCCGCCTCTGTCACCGTGCGTCCAATTGTTTGGAACCGATCGCCGACTTCGTAATCCTGCCAACAAAACCCGAGGCCAATGGTACGTAAATCAGAATTCGTCGCCATCTAAATTGTTCCTTTAACATGCGTTTATTTCGCAAGGAATGTATTTGGCAAACCTCAAACGCAAAGCCCAAAGAACAACGTTTACCCAAGATTATCAAATACACCGAACCACAATCGCATATACGGCCAACCGCAAAAAATTTGGTTTATTCGAAATCAAACAAATTCGCGATATCAAATTAGCTTCATGGGGCCTTTTTTACGGACTCGGCGCCGAGCCGCAAAAAAGGCTAAAACGTGTGTATTTTCACGCTTCCTATTCTCACCAGTGGAGAATGGATCGCGTGAGTAAAATTTCTTAATACGACCGGGGCAGTTCCAAAACCCGCTCAGAAATATAATTCAGGATCATCTGGGGACTGACAGGTGCAATGCGCGAAATCATTACTTCGCGGAGCAATCGCTCAACGTGGAACTCTTTAGCATAGCCCATGCCACCGTGGGTCATGATCGCCTGGGTGCATGCCTTAAAGCCGGCCTCAGCGCCAAGGTATTTAGCTGAGTTAGCTTCCGCACCGCACTCCTCACCCGCATCATAAAGCTTTGCCGCATGCATCGCCATCAACTGCGCAGCTTCCAACTCCATCCAGCATTCAGCCAAGGGGTGTTGGATACTTTGATTTTGGCCAATTGGACGATTAAAGACAACCCGGTCACGCGCATAATTTGATGCCCGTTCTAAGGCTTGCTGACCAATACCAATGGCTTCGCATCCAACCAGGATCCGTTCTGGATTGAGACTGTGCAGCAGATAGCGGAAGCCCTTACCTTCCTCACCGATCAAGTCTTCTTCCGAAATAGGCAGCCCGTCGATAAAGATTTCGTTGGAGTCGACAGCCTTGCGACCCATCTTTGGGATACGGCGGACATCGCAATACTTACGGTCAAGATCAGTGAAAAAAAGACTGAGGCCATCGACCGGCTTCTTGCAATCTTCCTGAGGTGTTGTGCGAGCAATCAGCAAAATCTTATCGGCAACCTGGGCGGTCGAGGTCCAAATCTTGCGCCCGTTGACAACCCATCCCTTATTGGTGCGTTCAGCACGGGTCTGCAGATTAGCAGTGTTGAGGCCCGAATTAGGCTCTGTAACACCAAAGCACGACTTATACTCGCCAGCGACAAGGCCTGGGATCCACCGTTGCTTCTGTTCATCTGTGCCAAAAACGGTAATGGCATGAGGACCGAAGATGTTCATGTGGATTGAGGAGGCTGCACTCATTGCGCCGCGCGTTTTTGCCACCGTGTGCATCATAATTGTAGCCTCGGTAACACCTAGACCAGCACCGCCGTATTCTTCTGGCATCGCAATGCCGAGCCAGCCGCCGGCCGCCATCGCGCGGTAAAATTCTTCCGGAAATTCCCCGCTTTCATCATGCTCCAACCAGTAATCGTCCTCAAATTCGAGGCAGACGCGCTCCACAGTCTCGCGGATCGATTCCTGGTCTTCGGTCAGTTGCATAGCCATCTCACTCTCCACATTTTTTTCGGCCCACGCACAGGCATACCTTGGTCGGGCGCGGCACAAATCTATTTTAGCTTCGGTCGCCGGAATTTTATCCGGTTTAAACATGTTTGGTGATTAGATATGCAGAAGCCACTCGAAGGAATCAAGGTCGTAGAATTGGGTATCGTTCTTGCTGCCCCATATTGCGGACTTTTGCTAAGTGATCTTGGCGCCGACGTTATCAAGGTAGAGTCGCCAGAAGGTGATGAAACCCGACGTTACCTGCCATTTATCGGAGGCAGTGATTTTTCCGCCTTCACCGCGGCAATCAATCGTTCCAAACGGAGTATTTCCCTAGATCTAAAGAACCCAGAGGCAGTAAATGCATACCTCAAAATCTGCGAGGGCGCCGATGTGGTGCTTGAGAATTTCCGCCCCGGCGTATCGGATCGACTAGGGGTCGGCCCCAAAGCGGTTAAAGCGATGAACCCGGACGTCATTTATTGTGCAATTTCAGGTTTCGGGCACAAGGGTCCCCGCGCCAACGATCCAGCAATGGACTTTTTTATCCAGGCATTCTCTGGCCAAATGAGTATGATAGGGCACGAGGATGGACCCGCCGCCCGGATCGGCGGGCCTATGATGGACATTACCGCATCCTTGCATGGTGCGCTTGGCATTGTCTCTGCGCTTTTTAAACACAATCGGACAGGTAAAGGGTCGTTAGTGCAGACCTCACTTCTCGAAGGTCAAATTGCGAGCCTCAGTTACATGTGGCCTGCGATGCAAGCGACCGGCAATCCACCCGGAAAAATGGGCCGTGGCCATCCTAATTTCTGCCCCTATCAAACTTTTGAGGCAAAGGACGCCGATGTCGCCATCGCCTGCCTCAATGACAGAATGTTTCGCAACCTAGCCAACACGATGGGCCATGCGGAGCTGGCAGACGACCCCAACTTCGCCACCAATGCCAAGCGCGTTGAAAACCGACCGGAAACCGAAGCCATTGTGGAGGAATATGTCTCAAGCCGGACCGCTCAAGAAGTCTCCGACGCATTGCGTGCCAATGGTGTACCGGCTACGCCTGTAAATACCTTGGATAAAGTCAAAGCTGATCCGCAGGTCGAAGCACTTGGCGGTATGCTGACTGTTGATCAACCAGGTGTTGGCGAGATCGAACTGGCCCATCAGGCTCTCTGGTTTGACGGCAAACGGGCCGAAGCGAAGGGGCCAGCGCCCAGACTGGGAGAACATGGCCGCGAAATACTCCAAGAAGCTGGTCTCGATAGCACCACGATTGACGCATTGAAATCCTCTGGCGCGTTGATCGAAAACTAACCAATTTCAGACGATAAGTATAGATTATGCCACGACAGATGTGACACAGTTTTGTCGCCATTCGTGTCATGGATCGAATTGGCTTCTATTTCTGTAACTAATAGACGTCAAAATCGATACAACATGATGTTTTAGATATCCATCTTTGGGTTCAGATATTGGGTTGTTTCGAGAGTTTTATCCTAAACGTTGAGACTACAGGCAGCTCGCCATGGACGGACGGCCCCGCACCAACTAAATTCCCTGCTGCAAAATTGAAGGGAATGCGGATATGAAAGCGGTCGTCCTTTATGAACATGGCGAGCAGGAACAGCTCATTTACGAGGCAAATTATCGCGACCCGGAGATCGGTCCAGGTGATATTTTAGTTCGGGTGAAAGCCACGTCTCTGAATTACCACGACGTCTTCACACGCCGCGGCATGCCAGGGATCACGCTTAACCTGCCGGTGATACCGGGCTTGGATGTCGCGGGTGAAGTCGCGGAGATTGGTCCAGATGTCGAAGGATGGAAAAAGGGAGACCGCGTCCTTGTCGACCCAATCAACCGGGTTGAAGGCGGACTTCAGGGGGAAACTTGCGACGGTGGAATGGCAGAGCTCTGTCGTGTGCGCGCCCATCAGCTTATACCAATTCCAGATGGTGTATCCTTTGCTCAGGCAGCTGCGCTGCCCGTCGCCTATGGCACAGCTCACCGAATGATGTTCGAAAACGGCAATGTGAAAGCTGGCGAGAAAATGCTGGTCCTTGGTGCATCCGGCGGTGTTGGTACTTGCTGCGTTTTACTTGGAAAAAAAATGGGGATGGAGGTCATCTCGTGCGCGGGCTCGCAAGATAAACTCGATCGTCTCAAAGAAATGGGCTCCGACCACGTTCTTAACTACAACGAAGTTGATTTCCGCAAGGAGGTCAATGGTATGTATGGCAAGCCGCATCGACGGACTTACGATGGAGGCGTGGATGTCGTCGTCAATTTTACTGGCGGCGATACTTGGGTGAATTCTTTTAAATGCATGAAACGTGGCGGAAGGCTGCTGACGTGTGGTGCCACAGCTGGCTTTGATCCAAAAACCGATATCCGTTACATCTGGACCTTTGAGTTAAAGATCTGCGGCTCAAATAGCTGGACTAAAGAAGATCTAACCAAATTGATGGGCTATATCCAGGATGGCTCGATGGAACCCACCATCGAGACGATCCTTCCGTTAGAGCAGGGCGCAGAAGGCATACGCATGATTGAAGACCGTGAAGTTTTCGGCAAAATTATCATTGAGCCTTAGGAGAAATCATGAACCAACACAAGGCGACGCTTGCCGAGTTAAACGAACGCATCAAGATGGGGCCCTATCATCAGTGGCTGGGTGTCGAAGTGACAGATTTGACGGACGAGGAGGTCACCTTCCACATTCCCTTTCGTGAGGAGATGATGGTTCATCCGGAGCGCCATTATACGCATGGCGGTATCCTCGCCACGATTATCGACATGGCCGCAGACTACGCCATTATGGCTTGGGCCGGTATGGCGGTCCCCACGATTGATATACGTGTCGACTACCACCGCGCTGCCATCAAGTGCGACATGATCGCCAAGGCCCGCATTGTTAAACTTGGCCGTGTCTATTCCACAGCAGAAGCGGAAGTGTATGACCCAGATGGCAAAATGTTGGCGAGCGGTCGGGGCACATTCCTAACGAACGTGATCAAAGACTGAAAATTCAATTCCTCTGCGGCCGCCAGCCTGGTGTGAAAAGGCAAAGCGCTTGGCCGATACCAATTAATACAAGACCAAGCGCCACAATCCAAAACAGGGTGGTGATGTTCCAGCCAGCTGCCACCGCAAGGCTTCCAAAACCAATGACGACAAAGAACCGAACACCTGAAGCCAAGACAGGCAACAGGACGCGCCCAGTACCCTGACTGGCGAAATAAAGTGCCTGACCGGCGCCAAACAACGCGTAGAAGGGACCGGCGATAGATAGATACGACGCACCGTAGCCATAGGGAATGGCCTCGTCCGTAAACATGTCAAGCCAAAGACCCGGTACAATGGCAACTGCCGTTCCTATCGCACCGGTGACAACGAATGTTGTTGCCGCGCCAACCCATGCAACTCGTCGCGCGCGGGCGTACTGCTGAGCGCCAAAATTCGCACCGACAGCGGCCGTCAACGCCGCCCCGATACCGAAGGACAAGGGAACCAACATCAATTCCAACCGGGCACCGAGCCCGTAACCCGCGAGCGCCTCAGTCCCATAAGCTCCGATGAAACCTGTCACCACAATAACCGTTGCGGCCATGAAGAAACTGTTGAAGAGCCCAATCCCACCGACCTTCAAAATGTCCAGGAAAATGGCTCCTTCAATTTTTTGCGGCATCAGACGGACACGAGCACGCCCAGAGGCCAAGTAGTACGCCATATAAAGCGCAGCGCTTCCCTGGCAGATAATCATTGCGATCGCGGGGCCAGTCACACCGAAATCAGGGAAGAAGCCCCACCCCAATGTCAAGGCACCAGAAAGGGCGACCTGAACAACGCTGCCGATTGTAATAGCGCGCGACGGCGTCAACGTATCCCCCATGCCGCGAAGAGCAGCTGAAAATACATACAGCATCCAGATTGCAATCGCCGCCCCAAATGCAATTTGGGCATAGGCGACCGCTCCCTCCAAGGCTATCCCCTTACCCCCAAGCAAAGCGAAAATAGGCGACGAAAAAAGGCCAAAAACAAACGCAAAAACGATCGACATTGCAATTCCAATTAGAACAGCGTGCCAAAGAACTTTCGCGGCCATATCGTTATTACCCTTACCCAGAGCCCGCGCCATCGATGATGTCACGCCGCCACCAATGGAACCACCGGCCATCATTTGCATTAAGGTTTGAAAAGGAAAAACCAAAGCTAAACTCGCCAGAGCGACAGTGCCCAATCGGCCAACATACCAAGCGTCCGCGAATGTGACCGCCGTCAGCACGGTAATTGCAACCACATTGGGCCCCGCTAACCGCCAAAGCATTTCCGGAACAGGCGCTCGCAACATAAGATCTAATTGGGTGAATTTTCCCGCACGAGTTAAGTTCATTTTTTATACTTAATTTCTTTCATTCAAAAAGTAAACTTATTATAATGTATTATGAGCATTCGAAGCTACACGCGCCAAAACTGTCCCGTCGCACATACACTTTCCGTGGTTGGCGACCAATGGACGCTGTTAATAATTCGTGATGTTTTGAGCGGACCAAAGCGGTTCGATGAGCTACAGAGGGAGCTCGGCATATCCCGCAACCTATTGGCCAAGCGCCTTAAACGCATGGTTGAGGGCGACTTGCTAGCAAGACGCTCAATCCCCAATTCACGACGTTTTGTCTACTGCTTAACGCCCAAAGCATTAGAACTTCGACCCACCATACTCGCACTCGCCGAATGGGGCCAAAAGTGGCGCGAACCGGCAGGTGGCGCCGATGTCGAAATCACAGAGAAAGAAACCGGCGAAACAGTTGGTCTCCGTTATTGCCGTCTTTCAGACGGACGGGAAGTGAAGTCTGATAAGATCAGCGTGCGCCGCACTATGGGCGTAAAAGGCATTTAACACTATCGCAGTGCTATCTATTTTCATCGCATTAGACCAACATCGCAGATTGGGGAATACTGCGCGCCCCACGACCTCAACCGGAGACCAGAGATGCCCTCGACCGCACACGAATCCATCATGTTCAAGGATCTACTCGGCAGCGACGAAATGCGTGCCATATTTTCTGATGGTGGCACGATCAGCGCATACTTAGAAGTCGAACGAGCCCTGGCCAAGGTGCAAGCCGACCTCGGCATTATTCCGCAAGAGGCCGCTGATGCCATTATCGAACACGCCCATCTCCCGAATATAGACCTAAAGAGATATGAGAAACGAACCCAAGTTGTTGGTGCACCAATACTTCCCGTCGTCGAGGAAATTGTCGCCGCGGTTCCGGAAGGACTTGGCGAATGGGCACATTACGGCACGACGACGCAGGACATCATGGACACGGCCCTGGTGCTCCAAGTGCGTCAGGCATTTGAGGTAATCGAGCGAGATTTGGCAAAAATATCACGCACTTTACAAGATCTCGCACGAAATTATCGAGACACCCCGATCGCCGGGCGTAGCCACCGCCAGCACGCCCTGCCCGTCACATTCGGCTTCAAGGTTGCCATCTGGCTTTCCGGCATCGAACGACATCGTACCCGGTTGGCCGAGATCAAACCCCGCGTCCTTGTCGGACAATTCGGCGGTGCGGCTGGCACGCTTGCATCTCTGACCGAACATGGGTTCGCCATCCAAGACAGTTTGATGAAAGAACTCGGCCTTCGCACGCCTGAGGCAACTTGGCACACAATGCGTGACACCTTGACGGAAGCGGTCACATTTCTCGGGCTGGTTACGGGAACTCTGGCGAAAATCGGTTGCGATATCGCGCTTATGATGCAGACCGAGATTGGGGAGGTTTACGAGCCCTTCCTCCCAGGACGCGGCTCCAGCAGCACCATGCCGCAAAAACGAAACCCAGTCGGCACGGAGATGATGATCGTAGCAGCCGAGACCGTTCGAGCGGATGTACAAATGATGCTGGGGGGTATGGTCCAAGACCACGAGCGGGCCAGCGGACCGTATAAATTCGAACTGATCGCCCTACCTAGAGCCTTTATTGCCACATCAGCCGCACTGATGCATGCAGTCAACATCCTGCCAGGCCTGGAAGTAGAGGAAGACAGGATGCTCAAGAACCTCGACGCGACCCATGGGTTGATCGTCTCGGAAGCCGTTATGATGGGCCTCGCATCTACCCTCGGGCGGCAAACCGCCCACGATATCGTCTACGAAGCCTGTCGGGAGGCGATTGAACGCGACACCAGCTTGTTAGATGTCTTACGAGGTATGCCAGAGATTACCAAACATACGAACGACCAGGAACTCGCGGCGATGTGCGACCCCAGCAACTACATAGGCCTAGCAGGCCAAATGGTGGACCGAGTCCTCACTAGGTGCACCAATTAGGTGCTGCGATGTCGTAAATCACACCACCCCCTGCATATGCGTCTTAGGACATGCCCGCCATGTAAATTTAAGTTTGGCCATCCATAAATGCCGGCTCTGACTCTCTGGCAGGTATGGAGACTTTTAAGCCCAAGGACTATTCAGAAACTGCCGCACTACCCGACATTATATCACGCACAAATTCACCAATGCGGGTATTCGCTTCGCGAGCTTCATGGAGGTATGGGAAGTAACGGTGCCAAACATGAATCATCTCGTCCCACACCTCAAGTGTTGAGGACACGCCGGCTGCCTTCGCTCGTTCGTCTAGGACCACGGCATCATCCAGTAAAGCCTCAATACTGCCAACTTGTATCAAAAGGGGTGGCAAACCTGTGAGGTCTCCATGGAGTGGTGAAGCTAACGGCTGCGCTGGATCTTCTGTACCTAAATATTGTTGAGCAAAAAAATCGAGTGACGCCTTGCTAACAGTTGGATCAACTAAAGCGTTTTTCCTTAGGCTTTCAGCGTTACCTGTCAAATCCGTCCATGGGCTAATACAAACGCCGGCCGCCGGAACCGGTACATTGGCGTCTATCGCCGCCAGCATCATCGACAGCAAAAGCCCACCCCCGGCCGAGTCGCCAACAACGACAATGTCTTTTGGTTCGTATCCGTGCGTTACTAGTGAGGCATATACTGCAGTCGCGTCCTCGACAGCGGCTGGAAACGGGTTTTCAGGTGCGAGACGATAATCAACAAGCAGTGCCTGTAATGCAGTCTCCTCGGATAATTTTGCAACGAAGTGACGGTGCGATGACGGCGAACCTAAGACATAGCCACCGCCGTGAAGGTAAAGCAAAAGCCCGCCTTCGCGGGCGTTCGGAGCACCAATCCACTCGACGGGAACATCTGCGACACGCGCCGCCGCAACCTGGATACCGTCAGGCACTGGATGCAATTCGTTCCACCCGTCCATACTCGCCCGTCGTTCAGGCACCGTCATCTCGTTCCGCGGCGGTTGCGCCGCGATCATCTCACGAACGGCCTTGATATCGTCGCTTGGCATCTCGCATACCCCCGTCACATTTTAGAAACCTTCCAAGTACACTTAACAAAGATTGTAGACCATTGCACCAACGACAGTAGATTAGCACCTAGATATTATAGCAGCCTGGACATGCCAAAATGGCCTAATTATTTACGCCATCGAGCGATCAGTAGCCCACGCGCATTAATTATTGAAACGAAATAGTTACAAAGCTTTTGCAACTGTAGTTGTAAACAGTGATTACCCACAGCCTTCACGCGCACATTAAGACACTGCCATAAAGCTGCACGTTGAGAATTAGGAACGAGTATCCACAGGAATGAGTAAATCCTGCATGCGTCGCTGTATGGGGACCACCTCATATTTAGGCATCATATAAACCCAGTCCGACGTTCGTTCTGTTATATCACGGACTTCTTTTTGCGCTTCGAGTGAAGATGCTTCCAATTTGATTCGTAGCCAGTCGATGCCTTTCCTGTTAACTGTTTCGACAAACGCCCGTATCCCGTCGAATGTTTCAACTTCGGCCACAATCGACCCATCCCAGTCGATGGTCTGATCCGCAGCATAACGCGCATCGTTCATTTCTAATCGTTCGAGGATCGCACCTAAAAATTCTAAATCGCTAGGATACTTTACTTTCATACCAACGTGCATGTCGGACAGGACAAATTTCGGCGCCCCAATTTTCAGTTTTGAAATCTGAATAATCTCATTGTCTTTATGACGAACGGTGACACTCCTAACGCGCTTTGGAGCTATATTAACGATTTCCCTTGCGAGCCAGTCTTTTGGAAGGCCGCCAGCTTCGGGATTACCGCGCGCTAGCCAGCTTTCATTTCCCTGCGGCAGTCTGAAATAAACACCGCCAACAGTCAGCCCAGGTAAAAATAATTTCTCTCGTCCAACGACAACATCAGCAACGATCTGATTTCCAATTTTTAGGGTCACGCGTTTCGAACTAGAGCCCGGCAAAGTCGGATCACCCAATCGAAGACGCGCCAACTTTTCTTTTCGTTCTGTTTTCGGCTCAAAGTATTTCAGCTCAGCAATACCAACGATCGCTTTAAAGACTTCTTTAGGGTCGGCCGGGTGATCCCTACTCTCGACGACGCGCCAAGACTTATCCCTTCGCCGAACCGTGATATTCCCTTTTGAGCTGATGATATTAAGCTCTGTAACCTTGTTTACTTGATCAATGAGGCCCGGAAAGACCGGTTGCCCAATCTTTTTGAACCGTGGATCTTCGACGCTACGTGAGACGATATACATCGCAGACCCAACGCTCACAATTACGAGCAAAATCAAAATATTAAATGTCCGTGCACGCATCAGATCACCGTTCTCCGCCAATAACGCCCAACGCCGATCATCAACAAACTCAAGATCGCTAACGCGATCGGAACCGCGCCAATATTGAAAAACTTCAAGGTTGCATCTAGACGCTCAATATCTTCGCGCAGCGCATGCTGTACCTGACGTAACTCCTGGCGCATCGTAACAACATCTCGACGCAGTTGGTCAATCTGTGACCGTTCGGTGGAACTCAGCACGTCGGCACCGACCGATGCGCCTTCACGAGCGACCAAGGCATCTATCTCAATTTGCGTTTTATTAATGCGATCGATAAGGGCACGTTCTTTTGAACGATACCGCCGCTCAGCATCCCGTCGAATATTGTCCACATAAACGAATGGCCGGCTAGACTCCCGCCTAGCTCTTAGCCCGACCAAATCCTCTCCACCAGCTAGCGTATCAAGCGCATTTACAACGAAGTCAGCATTATTTGCGAAGGGTGTTGGAACTTGCTGGTCCCCCTCGATCCGAATGTCGGCCCAGAATTTTTCGTGTAGCATATCAACATCCGCGACAACGATGACATCAATCGGCTTTGCAGAACGTGCTAAATGATCCTCCTTAAAAGCCTGCGAAGCGTTAGTTGGTGGGCCGTCTGCAAACGAACTCTTCACATCGCCGGTGAGCCGAACCGCAATCATGTGTGATTCATTTTCCGGTCTAAAATCTCGAAACATTCCAATCGCATCTGGATCCGGCTTTGCCACCTGAGCCACGTCGATACGCATCGTATTGTTGCCTGTAGTCATCAATGGCGTGACTTCTGTCTTCGGCAGGCGCGTGGGTTCGAGAATGCCGGGTGTTGCCAAATTGATGCGGCTCATCTCTGCAGTCACGATGTCTCGTCGGTTAAAGTGTTTAGGTTGTAGCGATAGCCAAACGACGTAGTCGAGTACCTGCAGTCGGCCGTCGACCGGCATATTAATCCGACGCGCTGCATCAACATCGGCCGCAATCTTATCCGGAGCCATGACGACGCCCCAGTTAGCAAGTAGTAAGTTGATGTTGTCACGACCAAGCTCACGCCCACTGCGCGCCGTAATGCTTTGTGCTTCAACGTAAGGATCGACAAAGATCAGCGCCCGGCCACCGCGGAGGACAAATTGTTCGATGGCATACAAGGTCTCCTTGGTCAGGCGAGTTGGCTGCACCAACATCAACAAGTCGACATCGGGCGGAATGACCCGAATTTCTGCATTGAGCGCATGAATATTGAAGAGCGGGTCTAACTGACCCATGACGGGCCAGCGCGGCGTCGTCCCATAAGGTGGCGCATGACGGCCATGGACTGGTAAGGTGCTGATTACCCCAACAACTTTCTTAACAGGATTGACCAACGTGTAAACCACTTTGGTCAGGTCAAACTCTAGAAAACTCTCCCGTTCCAGCGCAAAAAAAGGAATGACTGCCTGGTCATCCGTACTGTTAATCCCTGCAAGGCCAAAATAGCCGGGATCCCCTGCTTCGGACGTGGCAACACCGCGCAACCCATAGGCCAGGGCCCTATCTTCATCTTTTGAGTAGGGCGTCGGGTGGTGCAGCTCGAGACGGATTTTGCCATTCGAAAGGGATACATACTGTTTCAGCAACCCGTGAACCCGATCAAAGTGGGTCGCTAAATCGGGATTTACCTCACCAACCTCCTTGGAAAAAAAGAGGCGCAGAAGAATGGGTTCATCGATAGAGGCAATTACCGTTTTCGTGCTGCCGGAAATCGTAAAGAGCGAACGTTCAGTTAGGTCGACGCGGACACCATTGAGGGCCTCATTTGAAAAAATGTTTGCCGAGATGAATACAATAGCCGCCAAAACCAAACCGCAATAGGCGCGAAGTTTGTTGTCAAGATTCCCCATCATGCTTATCGCGCCTTCCTAAGTTCGACAACGACAACATTTGCAAACAGCCAAAAGACAATAAGCGACGCGAAGAATACAAGATCTTTCGCTTCGATCACCCCTTTCGTGACAGAATTAAAATGCGTGAGAAAACTGAAAGACGCGACCGTGTCAACGAGAATATCTGGCGCCCAGCCCCGGAAGAAATTCAGCACGAGGTCAACACCACTCATCGTGAAGAGAAAACAAATTGTAGCCGCTGCGATGAATGCAATGACCTGGTTCTTAGTAACCGCCGAGAGACAAGAACCAATAGCGAGAAATCCACCCGCCATCAATAAACTCCCAGCATAACTCGCTATGATGACACCATTGTCTGGTTCGCCTAGGACGTTCACAGTGATCCAGATCGGAAAAGTCAAAGACAGGGAAATTCCAGAGAACAACCATGCTGCCAAGAACTTTCCTACTACGGCCTCCGACGTCGCAATGGGGAGTGTCATCAAATTCTCGATTGTACCTGTTTTACGCTCTTCCGCCCAAAGGCGCATAGAGATGGCCGGTATGAAGAGCAGATAGAGCCAGGGATGGTAGGCGAAGAAAGGTTCGAGGTCCGCCTGCCCGCGGCTAAAAAATCCACCCATATAGAAGGCGAAGGAGCCCGTCAGTGCCAGAAAAATAACGATAAACACGAAAGCCACAGGTGTGGCGAAATAGCTCTTGAGCTCGCGCTTCGCGATCAGAAAAACGTTACGCATACCCATCGCCTTCCGTAATCGTATGGAAGACATCATCCAAAGAGCCACGCTCTACCAGCAATTCATCGACCGGTATACCTTTGCAACGCAACCACTCACCTACAGCCGGCGCCAAGTTACGCCGGTCTGATGAGAGTAGTCTGAGACGCGTGGAATCTTCGCCTGACGTAACCGTCTCAACCTTAGAAACACCGGCAATCTCTTGAACCGCAGCACCGACCTCTTGTGCCCTATCAGCCGCCACGCTCACCAGTACGGCGTTGTGTTGAGGCGCACGCGCCCGCAATTGCTCCGGTGTACCGTCCGCCAGCAACGCGCCCCGCGCGATAACAACGGCTCTGTCACAGACCGCATCAACCTCTTCCAAAATATGCGTCGAGATGACAATCGCCTTATTTTGGGAAATGTCTCGTATCAATTCACGCACGTGGCGTTTTTGATTTGGATCGAGACCATCTGTTGGTTCGTCTAATATTAGGACAGGCGGGTCATGCAACAGCGATTGGGCTAAGCCGACGCGCCGTTTGTATCCTTTGGACAAGGTTTCAATTCGTTGATGTAATACGTTCTCAATCGCCACCGTTTCGACGATGCGACGGACACGGCGGCGTTTCTCACCTCCATCAAAACCGCGGATTTCAGCTATGAACTCCAAATAGGAACGAGCCGTCATATCACCATAAGTCGCCGCACCTTCCGGGAGAAAACCAATATTACGACGCACAGCGACAGATTCCTGAATTACGTCGTGACCGCAAACGACCGCCGTACCAGCGCTTGGTTCCATAAACCCAGCGACCATTCGCATGGTAGTCGTTTTGCCAGCCCCGTTCGGGCCAAGGAACCCAAGAACTTGGCCCGCCTCCACGGTCAACGAGACATTGTCGACCGCAAGCAGGTCGTCAAAGCGTTTTGTCAGCCCGTCAAGTTGGATCAACGTCACCATAACCCGCGCATTCCCACCTAGAGTTAATTAAGTGCTGGCAGAATTGAGCGTGTTAGACCGGAAAATTCAATAGCTTAAAATCGAGCTTACTCAATCTTGCATGTGCAGAATACTCAGAATAGCCAATCAGATTGCAATAGGCGACACGACGAATAAGGTGGCCTCGGCGCCGATAACCATCAACAGGCACACGATGTACCCGGCTTCCATAACTCACAAATAACATCTGTATAGCAATCAAGTGTTGATCTCCACCAAAACGGTTGGCTTTGCGACAGTGCCGCCGCGTGATACCTTAAAAACAACGCTATAAAATTTAGACGAGGGTAAAATGGACGCTTTAGAAGTCTTCGACCCGTCAGGCTCTTCGGAGGTCACGCAGCTGCATGCGCCACGCCTTGATAGCTTAGACGGCAAAACAATCGGTTTTATCTCGAACGATATGTGGCAAGCCCACCGGATGCTGCCAATGCTTAGAAATTGGTTGGCTAAGCAATACCCAACGGCAACACTAATCGCCGAGTCCGAATTCCCAATGGGCAATACATTGATGGATACGGAAGCGGCCGTCGATCAAATAGAAGCCAGCGGGGTCGACGCGGTAGTTATAGGGAACGCCTCTTGAGGCGCCTGCGCGACAGCATGCGGCCGTGTTGCCGCTCGTATTGAAAGCAGGGGCATCCCTACTGTTACCCTCGCCCGAACTGATTTCTTAGGTGTCCTCTACAACGGCGCTGCCGGATTGGGCCTCGATCGTGAACTTTCAATGGTCGATTTCCCAATTGACCAGTTCTTGGTAGACAGCAACATCTCACCAGTCGAGGCACGTGCTGCCGATTTCTGTGCTGGGTTAACCAATTGGCAACCGAAGACAACAGAAACAGGCATGCGCCAGCCTGACAAAATCCGTATCGAGGCAAACGGGTACGAAGCCGCAACGGACCAGATGAACCAACTGTTTCTGCGAAACACCTGGGGCGATGGTCTACCAGTCAGTCCGCCGACCAGCGAACGTGTCGAATGGATCTTAAAAGGCACGGAACTACCACGCGACCATATTGTTGGCAAAATCATGCCAAAAGGCGGTATCGCAACAGTTGAGACGATCGCCGTCTCTTTGGCCATGGCGGGTGGGCGACCGGAATACCTGCCTGTTTTAATTGCCGCTGTCGATGCCTTCCTCGACCCAGCACTTGAGCACGACAAGTTGCAGGCGACGTCTGGGAGCACCTTCCCCGTGATTATCGTCAACGGCCCGATAGCAAAAGAAATCCGTCTCAATTCCGGTTTTGGCTTGTTAGGCCCCGACCCTCAGCATCCAGCGGGCGCCAGTATCGGACGTGCCTTACGTCTCTTGCAGCAGAATGTTGGAGGCGCTTTAGCAGGTGTCGGAACAATGGCAATTTTTGGCGGCATGCGTTACACGAATGCCGTCTTTGCAGAAGATGAGGAGGGCTTGCCAGCAGGCTGGCAGCCAGTCAGTAAGGATTTTGGTGGAAAGTCAGAAGACATAAACATGGTAACTGTTTATGTCGGCACCAGCGCCTCCAACATCGTGCGACGGGGTGTCGGCAAGGAAGAGCCGATGGAGGAGGCTGAACAGAGTCTACGGCGGGTAGCGAGCTATCTCGGAAGCTCCTGTGTGCACTATGCCCACGGCTGGGCAAATGGCACTCCAGGCGCGCTTTTGATACCCCGCCCCGTGGCAATGCAGCTGAACAAACTCGGCTGGACATCAAAGCAAGCGGTCAAGGAATTCCTTTGGGAACATTCGAAAGTACCGCAATCGGTCGTCCGCGAAACAGGCCTCAAGCAATGGATCGAAGCCGCTGCCGAACCCGAGACGATCGCTTCAGCAAATGAAGAATTATGGCCCATATCAAAATCGTCGGACCAGATCATCGTTATTGTCGCAGGCGGTGCGCATCCGACACATAACTTCTGGATGCAAGCTATGTCGCCGGCGGTCATTTGTCGCGAAATCGGAAAACCCACGAATTGGGAGAACTTAGTCACGGAAGCAGAACTGGAGCTCGGCCCCAGCGGGGATATGTGCGTAATTTGATGTAAACAGGGTAGATTGCCTTGGCGATCTACCCTTTTGCATCCTCGGGGTAGCGCTCTTGAAATTCTTGCTCTATTTCCGACATCCGGGCTTCTATCCAATTTACAAATTCCGGAGCCGCCCAACCGCGGTGGTCGCCACGCCTAAAAGCCATTGCATTCCAATAATAGAGCAAAGCATTACGCCGGTTGGCGATAAAATTATTGCGTGTACGGATAACCTTAGCCGGACTGCCTAGGGCTATCGAATTGTCCGGGATGTTTTGACCTTCCGGCACAATGCAATGGCCACCAATAATACAATTAGCTCCCACCACAGCCCCATCCATCACGGTCGCGTTTATCCCAACCAGCGTGTTTTCCCCAATTGTCGCTCCGTGGATCGTTGCCTTATGCGTAATTGAACAAAAGTCACCGATCTGTGTACCTGTTCCATAACCGATGTGAATCATTGCATGATCTTGAACGTTGACATACCGCCCAACCCCAACTTCCAGATCTTCGGCACGAATAACTACGTATGGCCATAAACTGCTATTTTCTTTAATTTTGATTTTCCCAAAGAGCCTGGCCGTCGGATCAACATATGCCGGGGCATCTAACACCACGTCTGGTCCAAATGATGCCGCATCTGCTTGGGGAAATGTATCGTCCATATCAATCTACAATC